>ERZ857998.306-NODE-306-length-72848-cov-6.734700_pt1 | contig 72848 bp, 74 predicted proteins | sample MGYA00519954_ERZ857998 | MGnify/ENA primary metagenome ERZ857998 (study PRJEB31778, sample SAMEA3449424) | human gut metagenome | biome: human gut; feature: human-associated habitat; material: faeces | place: United Kingdom | collected 2010/2012 ...
CGTGACGCTGTGGCTAAATCTCCGTGCACGTGTGGCTCACTGCCCGGAATTTACAGCTGCGTCAGCAACTCGCTGGCCTTCTTCATCAGCCCAGTCTGCTTCTCCGCATGGTACCCCAGTGTGTAGAGATAGTCTATCAGTTCCTCCCATTCCTCTTTCGTGGGGTGCACTTCGGGAGGAGTCCGCTCGTGCATCGTCGGCTGCGGTGTGCTCTGCACAGTCTGCGCGGGACGGTTCTTCTCCAACAGCTCGTCCATGGATAATCTCTTGTCTGATCCTGAATTCATATTCCATATTCTCCTTCAGATATTTGTCACCGAACAGCAGGCGGTCACGGCACTGCCAGCCGCTGGGTGTAGTGTAGGTGATGTTCCGCCGGGACTTCTCCCAGCGTACTTTGTAGCCTTCGCTCTCTATCAGAGCAATGAACTCCTCCCGGTTAGCAGCGTGGCGCATACAGTCATTGATGACATTCATGAGATGCAGCTTCTTGCTCTGACCACGAGCCGCCGTGTGATATTCCCCGACGGTCATAGTCTTTGATTTCCGCTTCTGCTCCCTGGGTTGAAACACAGGGAGATGAAATTCCATGCAGACCTGGTCGTTGAGCTGCCGCAGTTCCTGGAGCTGCTCCTTTGCGATGTGCAGTTTCTTTCCGGTGTCGAAGTTGACCGAGTTGATGAGCAGGTGCGAATGGATGTGCTCCCGGTCTGTGTGGGTGCAGACCAGAACTTCGTAGCCCTCATAGTACTCCGCCAGTTTCAGCGCCGCCGCATGGGCGGTGACCGGATTGACTGCTTCGCCTTTCGGAAAGCTCTGCACCATGTGGTAGAACAGCACGCCATCGGTTTTGTGGTAGAGCCGCTTGGTAGTCATGAAGTCCGCGTAGACAGATTCTGGCTGGCAGTTGATACCGGTGACCAACCATTGCCCCTCGAACTCAGTTTTCTTATCTTGCATGGTGTACCGCATCACAGCGCCCATGCATCCGGTGGTCTGGCCCCGCTTGTAGTTGGTGAAGCTGATGATCGCCATACTCACCACCGCTTTCGTTCCAGGATCATGCGGACAGCTTCACAGAGTTCAGAGAACGTCTGCCGCACACTTTCCAGATCGACCACAGTCACTCGTCCCATGTGTGCCAGCGTGACGAGTTGATTCAGATTTCTGCCGATGGACTTCAGCTCCTTCAGCACCTCTTTCAGTCCGTCGATGACCACCACCTGCTTGCCCAGACAGCAGGCGGTGACATAATCGCTCATAGACATTCCAGACTGCTTCGCCAGTTTCTTGATGGCCTCCCGGTCAGCGGAAGCCATTCTGGTGCTGAATTTAATATCCTTTTTCATATTGTTTCCTCCAGTCTTTCGTAAAAATGGGGTGTGGGGCAACGCCCCGCAAACAGGCGGAAGGCAGGACGGTGGCTTTGCCGCAGACCAGACAAACGCGATGCTGGCTTTCTCCCAAGGGGAGAAAATTTCCCGCACAACCGCCGCTCTCGATTTCTTTCTCCCAAGGGGAGAAAATTTCCCGCACAACCGCCGCTCTCGATTTCGGTCACAATCGGCCCAAACGGCGTTTCTTTTCTCCGGCGGGGTTTTACTCGCCATGCTCGGAAACCTCCCGCAAATCGCCGCACAGCGCCCCGACAGGGTCAACAGGGTCGACTTCCGGGGCACCCTGGGCATCGTCACTTTCGGCACGGTGCAGCTCGATGAGCCGCTTTCCGTTGCTGCGGCGCACCACACCGGAAATGCCGATTTTGCATAGTGCTTCAAGGTTTTGCAGGACCAGACGAGACACTTTCTTAGGTGAGATGCGCTCCACACCAGCAGGGTCGATCTTCTCAGACAGCTCCGTGGGAGTGCCGATAAATTCTGTGCGGTCACACATCAGTTCAGAGAGCAGATGGACGATGCGGTCGCCCAGCAACTCCGGCTGCGTCCTGCTGTCCGCCACCATCTCCCACACATTTTCACTGTTGCGCTCCAGCGACAACTCCCGGTACTCAATGTCACGACCGATGCAGGAGAGTTTCGCCTTGCCGCTACCGCGCCGTTCCTCCACCAGCGTGAAGCTGGAATCCACCGCACCGCTGATCGCAGTGGTACCGGAGATGCGGCTGAACACATCGTCAGCAGTTTCTTTGCGCAGATGGTGGATGAGCAGGATGGCGATGCCGTGAGCATCTGCGATCCGTTTCAGAGTAGAGAGGTCGCGGTAGTCGTTGGCATAGGTGTTGTCGTAGTTGGTGCCGCGGATCATCTGCAGCGTGTCGATGATGACAAGCACCGTGTCGGGATGTTCGGTGAGGAAGGTACAGAGTTGTTCCTCCAGACCTTTGCCGAGGATGTCGCTGCCGATAGAGAAGTGGACGTTGGCGGGAGCGTCCTCCGTGATCTCGAACAGCCGGTTCTGGATGCGGAGGGTGGAGTCTTCCAGACAGAGGTAGAGTGTGGTGCCCTGCTTGACGGGCATCCCCCAGACAGGTTCGCCCTTTGCCACCATGACGGAGAGCCACAGCGCCAGCCAGGATTTGCCCACCTTGGGGGAACCCGCGAGGATGTGCAGTCCCTGTGACAGCAGCGTGTCCACCACGAAGTTCAGCGGCTTGAGCGGAAGGCTCATCAGGCTCTCGCCGTCGATGGTTTGCAGCGGTGTTGGTTTGTTCATAAACGAAACCTCCTTTTCAAATTTTGAATACAAAAGCTCCTGCATCAAAAAAGGTGGGAGCAGTATTTATTTTGCATTTGAAAAGGTTTGTGATATACTCAAAACGGACGGAGGTGTGTATGCTGATGGTAAAATATACGATCTATGAACTCTCGGCCAGAGCGGTCATGAGTTATGCCGGAGAGGAAAATAGAATTTATACGTTTCGGTTGAATCGCACTGCTACCGAGCACTGCAAGGTGACCGGAGCAAAGCACGAGCAGGACGACTGCGCGATGTTTTTTCAGCTCATGTGTCAAATCCACGGAGACCGTTACCGGTTGCCGACGGATGCGCATATTACCGACTTTACGGACGTTATTTTTTACATGGACTTCTCCGGCATTTTTGATCGCCGAGGTACGAATCAGACACAGAAAACCCGCCGCGAGAAAGCCAGAGATATGTTTCGACCCGAAGGAGTTACGCTGGATTTTGGCAGCGGGCCTCACCGTTATGTCAGCTTTGAGCGTTCCGCCAGCATGAGCAGAAGCTCAAGGCTCTCGTTTATCCGGGCAGATCTGTATGAGCCCATGCGCCGACGCATCATGCTGGATATGACCATGGAGCGCTGCCAGCTCAGTAAGCTCTATGCCTACAACGGCCTGCTATTTTCCGGCGGAACACGGGTGGACAGCATTCATATCGACAAGCCCCACCGTGTCATTGTGATCGATAATCCGACGAAGATCATGGAAAGAGTTCCCGTCATCACGGTTCGGGAAGGGAACGAGCCTGGAAAATATCACAGAGTAGAAACACTGGAGGATGTGAAGGTCACTTGCTTTGACGGCGTCGGACTGATCTCGAAGGAGTACGCTGAGACAGTGGACAAGGCCTGCTGCGGCAGGCACAGCCATACGTCGTTTCAGATCCGTATGCCCTACATCAAAGGGATGCTGCATCAGGTAGACTTCAAGGACTTTTTGAGGCGCTCCGGTACACAGATCATTCAGGATATATGGGGTGTAAATCACGCAGTCAAGGATGTGGACATCATCCTTACCCGCAGTCAGTTCAAAGCTTATGATTGGCTGCGGGAAAACGGTATGACCTGGAAAGACTACTGGAAGACATTCCGGAAATATCGTCATGCCCTGTATATCACCAATGTGAGCAAGGAAGAGCCTGGGAAGCTCATTGAATTGAACTATCAATTTCTGTCTACGGTTTCTATTCAGCCGGAGGAGTTCCGGCCTGCGGATCTTCCTGATGGCTGGAGTTTCAGCCCAGAGGAGGATGAGCGGAAGTGGCTGACCAAGGCAACCGAGAGGGCTTACTATGATTTCTGCGCCAACGAGACTTTCCGTCGTGAGTATTTTCTGAAAGGCGTTGATCAGCCGCGCAGGAGCCGAGCACATATGCTTGCCCGGGTACTGCGCAAAAATCCGCTGTTTATTCATGAACCGATTTATGCCGACGCTTTGGACGCGCAAGCGAAAAAGATTTTAAAAGGCTACGCTGTGGGGCATCTTCTGGTTCCGGGAGATAACCGTTTTCTGTCTGGAGATCTGCTGGAACTTCTGCGGCAGCTTATGGTTCCGCGTGTGTTTCAGATGCCGTCTGAGCGTGCTTTCTGTGATGCTGTCAACGCTGATATGTTTGCGGAGGACAGCTTCTATGCTCCCGGCGCTGTCTATGAATGTGACGAAAGCTGCACTCTGCTTCGCAATCCTCACATCGCACGTAATGAGGAGCTTCAGCTTTCCGTGTACCCAACAGATGACGAGCTCCGCGCTCACTACCTCGGTCATCTGACGGATGTTGTTATGGTGTCCGCAGACACGCTGTCGGCAGAGCGTCTGGGAGGAGCTGACTATGACGGTGATCTGATCAAAACCATTGCTGATCCGATTCTGAACCGATGTGTTAAGCGGAACTACGAGTATGACGCATATCAGAAGCTTTCCAACAATACCAATTTGCCGCTGCTGAAGATCCCGTCCCTGTCAGCGCCGCAGTCCAATGCTGGAGACTGGAGGGCGAGATTCTGCACCGTAGAGAACACCTTCGCCGCCCGCATTGGTCAAATCTGCAACGCCGCTATGGACCGCAGTGTCATTGCATACAGTGAGAGCGCCGCCCCGGAAGAACGGAAGAAGTACCGCCGGGAAATCGAAACGCTGGCTATTCTCAGTGGGCTGGAGATCGATGCCTCTAAAAGCGGTATTCGGCCTGATCTGGATGCGTATATTGGCGGAAAGCGGGTAAAGCGCAGCGCGTTCCTCCAGTATAAATATCTGGCAGAACAGTTTGAGGAGACTCGGCGGGCCTGGTATGAACCGAGCCACAAGGAAAAACTGGACGCTTTCTTTGAAAAGACGGACTGGAGTAAGGTGGATTCGCATATTGAGCGGTTACCGTATTTGGCACGGCAGCTGGAGCAGAACACACCGAGAATCAAGGCTAAGCCTGCAAAGGACAGTGAGTTGTTTCGCTTTGCACAGGAACGCGGCTGGAAAAATCAGCTGGATAAGCAAGTCCTTTCTTCTGTTTCTGAGCTGCTGAAGGACTATGAACACTGTTTATCCCGCATTCGGGCCTGCCGTATCCCAGTGAAAGACAAGCAGAGAAAGATTGACATTGACCGCATTCTCTATGCCAGAGGACAGGAGGAGCTGTATGATTCCGACGAGCTGTACGCTATTTTCCAGCAGCTGCCACCGGAGCACATAGCTGTACTGCGGGAGGCCATCTCTGCCTGCCAGTGGTATTTCATGACACCTGATGAGAGGGAGGCATTTTTGATAGAGCATCTCCCGGAGGCAGTTGACTACTATGACCTGATGACGGATTTCCGGCACAGTGGTTTTCGTATTTTGGGTGATCTGGTCTGCGATGTGGATGATGAAAATAGAGGAAGAGAGCGAAAGAAGCTGATTCGAAAGGAAGACTCGCCATATTTTACAGCCATGATGGAAGCATATATGAAAAATCCATTTTCAGGAGACGAACGCGCGGTGGTTTCCAAAGTGTGCCGAAAATATTTGGACAGGCTTGTTCGCCCCGGCATTGCCGTGCGGTATGTAGTGGCACTTGGCAAGCGAAAGCTGCTCTGGGACCTACTGCCGGACCACATTGAAGAGAATATACTGGAGGTGCCCTATGCTGAATGAGTGGAAGGAGTTTTCAGATTATACCGGTACGGTTCGCTATACTGCTGCCAACAAGCAGGATAGCACCTATCTGGGCCGGTTCACTTTTGACACGCTGATGGATTTTGAGGGCTTGACCCGGGTACTGACCATCCTTTCCAGAGGATTCCTATTCCATGAACCGGATGGAAGTTTAGCAACAGAGCCACGTGGGCGGATCGAATATGCGCACCGGGGTCTATGTGCCTGGTGCAGTGTTCCGGACAAAGAAAAAGCCACGCCTAAAGCGGCGTGGCAGTTCAAAACAGATTTCAGAGATCTTCACGGAGAGTTTCCTCAGTTGGTGGATGAAGAAGGCAGCGGCTGGTTTCACCGCCATGTACATGGGGTGATCGCCTTTGTGAAAGACAACCCCGGAGCCGTATACAGCGGAACTCCGCAGAAGTGCGCCAAACTGGAGAGGGGATTTGACGATGCCTGGCGGGATAAGGTCACGCAAATGCAGATGCCGGTGTTCTCGCCCACGACAAAAGGGCAGTGGGGTCTGCGATTTAAAGATATTCTTGCCAATGCGTTGGAACAGGGTCCTCTGTGCTGTACAGACGTGGAACTTCCGGACGAGCTGATAGACCGCCTCCGTGCAGCAACGCCAAAGGAGGTTCCCTTGCATATGGTCGTCACCGTGGTAGCTTATTATCTGGCCAACAAGCCGGATGATTCCGAATGGGTGGTTCTGCCGGTGGCAAACTTTGATGCCTATTTTGGGACAACCAGTTTCGGGCGTAAGATTCTAAAGAAGATTCCGCCGGAGATCATGGAACGCTCAGATACGGGGTTTGGTATATGCCGTTATCGTATTGCGAATGCGTTCAGATAAAATCACCATGGTGATTTTATCATTTTGCTTGCATGAGAGCACATGGCATACTATGATTTTATGGTTTATTGAATATATATGGAGAACCGGCGGTGATGCGCACAGGGACTTGTCAGAGGTGTGGGAGAATGTTTCAGAAAGAGACCGTGCTGAGAAAACTTCAAAAAATTCTGTCTGGAAAGGGCAATAAGCTGTTTGACAATCAGGTTTGCTTTTATAACGCGATTTTCGGCATGACCAATTCGGAGGCGTTCCCGGAGGAACTGATCGCGTACATGGAGACGGCGGAGCGCGATGGACCGAGAGAGCGCGGAAGACAGGATATCGAGGCGTTTTTCAAGGGCGGACTGGATAACAGCTCCAGTAATATCGGCAAGCATATCAATGACGATCCCGGCATGGGCATCCCCAAATTCCACTGTGTTCATTACGCCCAGGCAGAGCATAAACGGGAGATCTGCAAGCGCCTTGCGGCAGTGCTCCGGTACAGCGCGAACCGCCATGGGACTGATCTGGGCGAGCTGTTTCTCCGCCTAAAGGGGGAGCTCTCCTGCGCGTCGGGAATTTTAGCTCAGGCTGAAACGGCGGACGGCATGCTGTTGGCCACCATCCTGTATGAGATCGTGCAGACCCATTTGGGGGAGCGGCGCAGTCCCGAGGAGTCCGTGGAGGAGACGGCGTTTGGAAAGGTCAACATGAAGCGGCAGGTGGAGGAGTATTACCTGACCTGCGACTGCTATGAGGCCACCAGTATTGATTTCTTCTTCGCCCTGCGGCGGATGGCCGGGCAGAATGTGATCGCCTCCAGCAATCTGGCGGGCTTCTATTATGTGGGCATGGAATTCGTGGTAAAAAACGAAGCCGGCGGCCCCCATGGAACGTATGTAGTGGAGCGCAATCTGGAACAGGCGGCCCATTACTTCAAGCGGGCGGCGTCCAGTCAGCCGCCTTACGCCCCGGCCCTGTATTCCTATGGCTATATGCTTCTGCATGGTGAGACCGAAAATCTGACCGTGGAGCAGCGGATGGAGGAGTCGGAGCGGTATTACCGGTTGGCGGCGGCGCAGAAGTTCCACCACGCGGTGAGCGGCTTGGGCGACCTGGCGCTACTGCGGGCGGAGCGGCTCCTGAAACAGCCCGGGTCGGAAGTGCGTTCCGAGGAGATCGTAACGGAACTTGCCGCCGCCATCAGCTACTTTGACCAAGCGGAGCGGATGGGTTCCTTCTGGGGGCCCATCAAAGCGGCGCAGTTTCTGGATAACCCTGCCTACGAGCCGTACCGGAAGCAGGCTCTGGCAAAGGCTGGCCTGACCGGAGAGGAGACGGCCCGGACCAGGTGGAAGCGGGCGGTAGCCATGGGAAATGTGTTTGCAATGGACGAGCTTGCCATGCTGGACCTGCGGCTGGGGTATATAGAGGAGGCCCAGGAGATGCTGGAACAGGCGGCCGGGATGAATTATCCCAACGCATCTTACCATCTGGCCCGGTATTTCTACGGAGCGGATGGAATCCGTCCGGACGATCAGAAATACCGCCGTTATTTGGAAAAGGCCTCCCATGACGGGAGCGCCAGGGCAAGCCTCGTCTTGGGTGAGCTGGCATCGGCGGCGTGTGACGCGGTGGAAACAACAGAGGAGAAGCTGAAACAGCAAAGACTTGCCTTGGCCTGGTTCCGGAAGGCGGAGGAACAAAATTTTGCCTGTTTTGAGAAGGATGTCTATGAACAATTGCGGCAGTACAAATAAACGGGAGCTTTTCCGGCTGGTGATGCGGCTCTCGCTTCCTTCCATGTGGGCCCAGGTCTCCTCGGTGGTCATGCAGTACATCGACGCGGCCATGCTGGGACATCTGAATGCCGATGCCGCGGCTGCCGCTGGCGTTGTGGCGAGTGTGACCTGGCTGTTTGGCGGACTGTGCGCCGCTCTGACCACGGGCTTCACCGTACAGGCCGCCCAGGCCAGCGGCGGAGGAGAACAGGCGCGCGCCAGAGGCATTATGCGTCACGGCCTTTGGGTGGCATTCAGCGTTGGGATGTGTATGGCTCTGCTGGGCTTGTGGCTCAGCGTCCGCCTTCCGGTCTGGCTGGGGGCGGAGGCGTCCATCCACGGGTCTGCCGCCCGGTATTTCCAGATCTATGCCATCTCCATGCCCTTTGTTCAGCTGAACGGTTACGCGGCAGGGATGCTGCAAAGCAGCGGGAATATGCGTGTGCCGGGGATGCTGACTGCCGGGATGTACGGGATGGACGTTCTGTTCAACTATCTGCTGATCTTTCCCACCAGACAGTTGGAATTGTTCCACTTACCGTTGACCGTCCCCGGTGCGGGACTGGGCGTGGAGGGCGCCGCGTTGGGAACAGCCTTGTCCGAGATCATAACCGGGCTGCTGATGCTGTATATGCTCCTGGCGCGGGAGCCCGGTATGAAGCTGCGCCGGGGCGAACCCTTTTTTGCCCCGGGACTTCGGGAGGTCCTGGGCCGGGCGTTTCGTCTTGGATCGCCCATTGCGCTGGAACAGGTGGTCATGCGCTTTGCCCAGACAACGGTGGTTGGGATGATCGCGCCTCTTGGGAACGTTGCCATGGCGGCCCACTCCCTGGCCATCACAGCGGAGAGCTTTTGCTATATGCCCGCCTACGGCATCGGCCTCGCCCAAGTGGCCATCACTGGGCGGGAGATCGGCGCGGGAGATAAAAAACGGGCCAAACAGATGGGCTGGGCCGGGATCGGCTTTGCGGCGATGGTCACCATCGCCCTGTCCGTGGTACTGTTCCTGTTTGCCCCGCAGCTTATGCGGATGCTGACGCCGGACCCGGAACTGATCCTGCTGGGAACGAAGATCCTCCGGATCGAGGCCTTTGCGGAACTGATGTACGGCACCCAGCTGGTGTGCGCCGGCATCCTGCAAGGCAGAGGAGACACCCTTGTTTCCAGTACGCTGATGCTGGGGAGCCTGTGGCTGGTGCGGGTGCCCCTTTCCATGCTGCTCATCCCCTCGCTGGGACTGGTGGGCGCCTGGCTGGCTATGAGCATCGAGCTGAACGTACGGGGCATCCTGTTTCTGCTCCGTTTCCAGTTTTCCAAACGCTGATTTTCACCATGGTAAGATGAGCCGCGATCCGCCAAGGCTCACAGGAGATATGGTAGACTATCCATATTATGGGTAGTCTACTTTTTTATTTGCCCGATCAACTGAGAACGGAGAGACAGATATGAGCTTGAAATTTTTGGATGTCATCAACTATGAGGGTGGAAATGACGTTCTGGTGTGGAAGCACCCCTGCGAGGACTTCAATACCGGCTCCCACCTGATTGTACACGAGTCCCAGGAGGCCCTCTTTATGTGCAACGGCCAGGTGGCAGAAATATTTGGTCCCGGCCGCCACGACTTGAAAACAGAAAACATCCCTGTACTGCGCCGCCTGCTGAATATCCCCACTGGCGGTGTGTCGCCCTTCCATTGCGAAGTCTACTACATAAACAAGTCCATCCCCATGGATCTGAAGTGGGGGACGCCCGACCAGGTCATCGCCATGGACCCCCAGTTCCATATCCTGATTCACGCTGGCGCCAACGGCGGCATGGGCGTCCAAATCGGGGACAGCCAGAAATTCCTGGTGAGCTTTAACGGCACCAACCGGGAATTTACCACGGAATCCCTGACCAGCTACTTCCGGGAGATGATCGTCACCCGGGTCAAATCACAATTGACCACGCTGCTCAGCCAGGTGAGTTTTACCATCGCCAATGCACATCTGAATGAGATCTCCGCCGCCATGCAGGAGGTACTTGGGGAGGAGATGGCTGAATTCGGCGTGAAGCTGGTGAAATTCTTCGTCTCCGGCATCCGTCTGGCTGATGAAGATTATCAGAAGATCCAGTCCGCCCTGTCCGACGCCAGCGCTCTGGGCATTTCCTCCATGGCGGAAAAGCAGCGCATGGATCTGCTGGGCTATAACTGGACAGATGAAAGAATGGCGGAGATCGCCAAGGAGTACGCCAAAAACCCCGGCAGCGCCAATAATGTGGGCGGCATGATGGCTCAGATGCCCCTGGCTTTCGGATTTGGCCAGATGCTCCGGGGAGCCGCCAAACCCCTGATGGATCAGGCGTTCTCCCAGCCACCCAAAGCCTTCGGCGGCCAGCAGAGCGCCCCGGCGGCGCCCACATCCCCCTTCACGCCGCCGCCCTCTCCCTTCGGTGCGGCCCCCAGCCCGCTGAAAGCCAAGGCGGCAGAGCCTGCTCCCGCCCCTGCGGCGGCCGCAGCCCCTGCCCAGGAGGACCCGGTGGCCGTGCTGCAAAAATTGAAGACCATGCTGGACGCGGGACTGATCCCTCAGGAGGTCTACGACAAGAAAATGCAGGAAGTGCTCAGCCGGATGTGAGGAAAGGAGCGGGATATGGGATATAAGATTGGATTTTCCATCGGGTATGGAATCGTAACGCTTGCCTACGGAGCCATTCTGTTTTTACTGACAGGATTTGCGTCGCCGGGCGCTTGGCTGGGCCTTGCATGCACGGTTCTGGTGCTGGGACTGTGTCTCGCCGCTGTCTGGAAGGATGCCTTCCGGGCCGGGATCGCCCATCTGCCAATGGCCCTGGGTGCGGTATTGACTATCTTTTTTGTGCTTCAGCTGGCGGCGGGTGTCATCGTCACCTTCCTGCCCCTCAAATGGGGCGCTATTGTGGAGATCGTGCTGGTGGCGGCCTGTCTGCTCTGCGGCGGCGGGACGGTGCTGGGCGGCAGAATGATCGCGGAACGGGAGCGGGAAAACCGCGCCAAGAGAGCCGCGCGAAATGAGGAGGAAGAAAGATGAAGTGTAAAGCCTGTGGATACGAGGGGGAGACCTTTCCCCACACCCCCATGGGAAAATACTGCTGCCCCCAATGCGGCGCAGAGCAGACAGGATCGGTGCTGCCAATGGAGGATGACTATGCGGAGCAGCTCCGAAAGGTCCGGCAGGCGGCCGTTGCCGAGCAGGAGCGGCAGGCGCAGGAGGTGCGGATGAAGGCGGAAAAAGCGTCGCAGGATCGTCGGGAAGCGGAGGCGCTGCGCCGCCAGAAAGAGCAGAAGGTGAGGAAGCGTATCCGCAGGGAAAGACTTCTCGCCTGCATCGTGCCGGTGGCCATCATCATTTTTACCATTGTGCTTCTGCGGGATCCAGCGGCAAAAGGAGCCGGTTTTCTCGGTTTTGTAGTCATCATCGCCTGCATCAGTGCGATCATCGGAGCCTTGACGAGAAAGAAATAAACGAAAGGATGCGAAGTATGGAAAAATTACAATGCAGTGTGTGCGGCGGCGCTCTGGTGATGAGCGACGACGGAGAAAAGGCGGTCTGCGAAAGCTGCGGCATGAGCTTCAAGAAGGAAACCGTCAAGAAAATGATCATGGAGCTGTCCGGCCCGGTAAAGGTGGAGGGCATCCAGAACAGCGACTCTCTGGCCGACCGGGCGGAGACCTTCCTGCGGCTGGGAGAGACGGAAAAGGCTCATGCTGCTTTCCGGCAGATGACCGATGAGTATCCTGCCGACTACCGGGGCTGGTGGGGCCTGACCCGGCTGATGGACTGGGAAAAGTACTTCTATGACAGCGGCACAGGCAAGGCTGACATGCCGCTGGTGTGCAAGCGGGCACTGGAGTTCGCGCTGGAGGAGGCAAAAAAGGAGATCCAGGACTATTTTTCTGAAAAAGTCTCCACGGTAAAAACCCAGACCGATCAGCGTCATCGTGATGAGCAGGCGGCTGCGGAAGAAAAGCGTCGCAATGAGCAGGCGGCCGAAGAAGAATATCAGGAAAAACTCAGGACCTACGAAAACGCGCTGGAAGAGGTCCGCAGTGCCTTTGACAAGGCGCATGACCAGTTCCGTGCAGAGGAAGAAGTGACAAAGGCTCACCGCCGAGAACTCGATGCGTATTTGGAGAACATATCTCCCGGCGTCGCGCATCCGATCCGAAAGGGAAATCTGATTGCTCTGGTGATCGGCTGTGTCTTCGCAGGGATCGCTTTGTTTGGCGTTGGCGTCACCTCGGGGATGGAGCTTCTTATGACGATCTCTTTTGTAGCGATCCCTCTTGGTCTGCTGATCTTCCGCATCTGTCGGTGCAGCAGGACTTCAAATCGCATCGATGCGTTGAAACAGGCTATCGCACAGAGCGAGCAAAAGCAGGACACATTCAGAGCGCAGAGAGACAAGGCGGGCGTCGAATTGGAGGCCCTGCGCCGCAACGCGCCTGTCCGCTGAAAAACAATGTGAGGTGTCGGTCCTTATCCGGTTCCCGAAAATGAAAGGAGAGTAAGATCATGAGCGATTTCAGATGCCCTTATTATTACTACGAGAACGGTGAGTGGAAATGTCTCCACTGCTCCGGCAATTCCACGCTGCATGATTTCGACACATACTGCACAAGCGAAAGTCGCTGCCGTGAATGCCCCTACTACAATCGTTAAAATAGAGAGGTGCGAGGCATATGACATGGGAAGAAGCCCAAGCGGCCCGGCGGGCCGTTCAGGAAGCACGGCCTGAGTGATGATTGAGAAGGGTACATATGAAAAAATTACAATGTGAGATCTGCGGCGGAGCGCTGGTCATGCAGGACGGCATGGCCGTGTGTGAGAGCTGCGGCATGAAGTTCTCCAAGGAAGAAGTTAAGAAAATGGTGGTGGAGCTGTCCGGCCCCATCCAGATCGACGGCGAGGTCAAGGTTTCCGGCGTGGATGACGCCGACGCCCTCTATCAGCGGGCCAAAGACTACGAGCGCATTGGAGAGATGAGTTCTGCGGAATATACTTACAGGGATGCCACATGGAAATATCCCGGAGATGCCAGACTGTGGCTCGGTTTGGCAACTGTCCAAGTGAAGATCGAACTGGAAAAATGCGAAAAGGAACTTAAAGAGGGTGGTTATTACACGTCTTGCTTCAAAAGTTCTTTTGGGAATTTGGAGTGGTGCGATGGAATCGAGAAGTCCTATGCGCGGGCACAGTCTCTTGGCGGCGTTGCTGACGAAGCACAACAGGGTTTGGTGTGGTTCCAAAATCAAAAGGAATTACTGCTCCGAAATTATAAGTTCAAAGATTATTGGGCCCATGAAAATGCGAGATTTATGACAATCTTTCCCCACAAGGAAGAAGCGTTGGCCTTTCTTCTAAAGCGGGATGTGAAAGAGTTACACGGCGAACTCAAGCAGTTTGATGGTTATTATAATATCTTGGATTTCGATCAAGCGATCGGCGGTGAAATCTGGCTGAGATATGAGCGTTATGATTTCAAGTATGTTACTGGGAGCGGACGGGTTCTTCTTCCGGAAGGCATGACCATTCAGGGCGATATCCGCCCCATGATGGACGGCTTCACCTATAAAACGGGCCTGTTCGGTGGTAAGAAGACCTATTCTTATGCCAACGACCCTGACAAGGACAAAGGCCCCACATTTGACGAGTAAGGAGGCGGCGATATGCCCCTGTTTCAAGGCACCCGACTGGAGGATGGCCGCTATCTGGGTATGACCGTCCGGGAGGTGACGGCCCTGCCCCATGTGGATGTGTTCGGCACGGATACCGAACGGATGGGGGAGATCTTTGAGGGCCTGCTGGGGGATCTGGCCCGGCTGTGCGGGGAGTCCGCGGCGCTGGAGCTTCTCTGGCTGTCCCAGCCGGTGAGCGGACAGAAGTTCCCCGCCCGGGCGCGGCTGTTCCTGCTGCTGCGGAAGCTGTCCGTCACGACGGCGCAGGCAGAGCGGGAGATGGACGCCTTTCTGTCCGCCATGGAGGCGGTGCTCACCCAGAAGGGCTGCTCCCTGTCCGGGGGAGGGCCGTTGACGGGTCTGCTGGAACAGGCGGAGGGACAGCTCCACGCTCTTGTGCGGCAGGAGAAGGTGCCCATGAGCTTCTTCGCCCAGTTTCCCTATTACCACTATGACGCCCTGCAGGGCTGCGCAGTGGACTTCGCATCCCTTCTGACGGCCCTGTGCGGCGCGCCGGGAGCGGCGCTGTCCGTGCAGGTCATCCCCGCGGCCCTGTCCCCGGAGGAACAGTTCGCCGCCGAGCAGATGCGCCAGATGCTTTCCCAGGCGGTCAGCGGAATGCCCGGGCAAACCCCCGTCATGGGGGACGACACCGCCCGCAGGCCGCTGGAAACCTACACCTATTACGCCCAGGACAGCGGCCCCCGCTTTCTGATGAACCTGCTGGTGGGCGGGCCGCCCGCCGCCTGTGCCGCCCTGCTGGCTCGGGTCCAGAGCGCCCTGCGGGGGGTGTCCCTGACGGACATGGACCTGACGGGGGCCTTTTCCCTGGGGCGGGATCTGCTGTTTTCACCCTGGAACATCAGCAGCGCCCTCATCTACCAGTACCGGGATGGGGCGCTGTGGCAGAATTTGCAGGGCATGGAGGCGCTCATGCGGCTGCCCTACCTCTACACAGCGGAGGAAGCTGCGAAACTGGCGCAGATCCCCGTGGACAACGGCAGCTTGCCTGGAATCGTCAGCAACCGGGTGGATCTGTCCGGAGCGCTGTTTGACAAGGCAGTGCTGGCGGAGGACAATATCGTCTTCGGCCACCTGGCGGGAGATGAGAGCGTACGCATCGGCGCGCCGCTGAAAGCCTTCACCCGCCACGGCCTGATCGTGGGCACCCCCGGCACCGGCAAGACCACCTTCTCCGTGGATATGCTCCTGCAGTTCTATGAAAAAGGCATTCCCTTCCTGGCCATTGAGCCGACGAAGACCGAGTACCGGGCCATGATCGGCGCCATCCCGGATCTGCAGATCTTCACCCCCGGCAACAGCGGCGTGTCGCCCTTCCTCTGCAATCCCTTCCTGCCGCCCCGGAACATCACGGTGGAGAAGTACATCCCCAGTCTGGTCAGCGCCTTTCAGGCGGCCTTTTCCATGCCCTCGCCCCTGGATATGATCTTCCTGTCCGCCGTCCGGGCAGCTTATACGAAATACGGCTGGAAGAACAGCAGCAGGGCAGGGGACCCGGATGTGCAGCCCTTCGGCCTGTATGAGTTCATCCTCTGTTTCAAGGAGCTGGTGGCCAATTCCGGGTACAGCGGCGAGGTACGGAGCAACCTCCAGTCCGGTGGTACCCTGCGGCTGATGAACCTGTTGGAGCAGAACGCCAGCATCTACGACACCATCCACACCATCCCGCTGGATGACCTGCTGGCCAAGCCCACGGTGCTGGAGCTGAATGCCATCGAGAATCAGGAGCAGAAAGCGCTGCTCATGGCCCTGCTGCTGATCTCCGTCTGCACCCACACCAAGCAGAACCAAAAGGGCGACGGAGAGCTGAAAAACATCATCCTCATCGACGAGGCCCATGTGCTGCTGGGGGGCAAGTCCCGCACTGATGGGGCGGGCGGGCAGGACACCACGGTGCGGGCCCTGCAGAATATGATCGCGGAGATCCGCTCCTACGGCACCGGCATCCTCATCGCCGACCAGTCTCCCACGGCGGTCAGTCGGCCTATCGTGGCCAACACGGACATCAAGGTGTCCTTCCGCCTGGTGCAGGGGGAGGAGAAGGCGGCTCTGGCGGACAGTACCGGTATGGAGGAGAGCCAGCGGCAGCATCTGGGCCGTCTGGGCGTGGGCGAGGCCTTCGTCTATTACAGCCGCCTGGACGCGCCCCAGTTGGTGAAGACCACCGACAGTCGGGCGGCCAAAGGTATCCGCCTGTCTGTCCCCGACGGGGAAATCGCCGACCGTATGACCTATTGGACGCATCATGGGGATCTGCTCAAGCCCTGCCGGGAATGCGGCCTTTTCCCCCAGTGCGCCGTCGGCTGCGATCTGGCCCTCCGGGATCGGGCGGACTACTACGCCGCCCGGGTGCTGCAGGAAAACGGCGTCAAAATGAAGGACCGCAACACCGCGGCACAGTACGTGATCTTGCTGCACAAGCCACTGGCCCTCTGGGAGGGGACGCCGGGGCTGGATTTTGAACGGCTGTGCTTCTGCACCCGTCTGCGGCTGCTGCGAAAGATTGCATTGGAAAAAGGCTTTGTATTTTCCCCGCGGGAGATGGAGACCATTCTGCTCCCCCGGGAGAAGGGAGAATAACATATGTGTGACGAATTCGGAAGCAGCATGGATGTCTCCGGCGATGTGAGCACAGACAATGATGTTTCCTGCGAGGAAAGCGGCATCGACTTTGAATCGGAGGGCATCTTCGACGCGCCCCAGGACGATATTCAGGCGGATATCTCCGACGGAACTGGGGATGACGTGTATGAAGCCAGCAGTCTGGATGAGATCGAGATCTTAGAGGAGAACGGCGACACCCACACCGTCGCGGAGCGGATGGAGGAGCTGTACGGAGAGAACCCTGTGGAGGACCTGACCCCCGCCCAGGAGGGCCTGCGGGAGTTTGAGGAGAGCACATCCGAACGGCTGAATGAGATCCAGGAGCATAGAGAGGCACTGGAGGATCTGAAGACCGCCCTGCTGGCGGGCGACGCAAACGCACTGGAAATGTTCGGCCTGGAAACACCGGATACCTCCGAAGAGGAGGGGCACCAGAAGGTGTTGACCCGGTAAGCAGAGATATTCACTAAAAAAGAGTTCTGGCCTTTGCAACACGCAAAGTTCAGAACTCTTTTTCGTATGTCAGCAGCTCTTGCTTGTCCCATTCCATCTTGTACGCTTTGTTTCGCCAAAGCGCTGGAAGTGGACGACCTCCCGTTCACGGAGAAAGCGGATGACGTCGTTGACATCGGGGTCATCGGAAAGACGCAGGATATTGTCGTAGGTAATACGCGCTTTTTGCTCGGCTGCCATGTCTTCTGTCAGGTCCCCGATCACATCGCCTTTGACCCCGATGGAGGCTGCGCTCCAGGGGAAGCCAGAGGCCGCCGTGGGGTATACGCCGGTGGTATGGTCCACGAAATAAGGAGCGAATTCGGCGATCCGTACGTCGTTGTCATTCAGGTTTCGGGTGAGCTGATGAACCAGCGCACCGATCATCTCCAAATGGCCCAGCTCTTCCGTGCCGATGTCGGTCAGTAGCCCCTTCAGCTCCGGATAGGGCATGGCGTACCGCTGACTCAGATAGCGCAGGGATGCGCCCAATTCTCCGTCTGGGCCGCCGTACTGGGAAATAATTACAGACGCCAGCTTTGGGTTGGGAGTTTTGATCTTTACCGGATACTGGAGTTTTTTTTCATAGGCAAACATTTATTTCGTACCTCCTTCCTGGAAGTTCCAGGGCCAAGGGTCATTGAGCCAGGTGTAGGTTTTGCTCTCAGCGGTTTCACTGCGGAGTACAGGGCCGTGGTTGGCCACGTAGGCGGCTCTGGCTTCCTGTTCCATAGCAGTGTACTGACGGAAGAGTTCAAAGGCTTCCGCATCGTTGGGATGAGTATCCAGATAGAGCGCCAGCTCCTGGTTCACGAACTCCAGGGCCTGAAGCTCCGTCAGCGGCGTCACGGGCACGCTGGTGGCGGTAGCTTTGATGTGGAAAGGCAGATTCAGACCCGGGTAAAGTGTACCGTTGTTGAGCGCGTCGCTCTGTGAGTAACGCTTGGGGTTGGACTGCTGAAAGGGCACATAGGGAACAGCCAGAGGCGCGCACTCCGGCAAGGTACCGTAGTTGTCGCCGCAGGCGGGCATAGTTCCGTTTTCCGGATTCAAGTGATGTTCCTCCTTCGAAGGTATTGAGCGAGAGCCCGCCGTACCGCGGCGGGAATCCCCTCTGTTCTATCATATGCGACAGGCAACGAAGTGGAACGCCCTTTTCAATCGTACAAATGTATGTTATAATCATTCCAATAACATATTGACGGGGACAGCCTCATAAAGTGCTGAGAGGGGGTGTCTGCGTTGAAAAAAGACAGCATGCAGAGAGGCTTGGCAATCTTGCTCGTATTCGCGCTGGCCGTCAGCACCAGCTATTACCTGTTCCTATGGCCTGGACGGACCGTAGAGACGATGGCCCATCCGGGGCGCTTTGGGACGGAGACGGTGGTCATTGACGCAGGCCATGGCGGCGAGGACGGAGGAGCGGTCTCCAAGGCGGGGAACGTGGAGAGCCATGTGAATCTGGCAATCGCCACCCGCTTGGACCATATTTTGGGCCTGTTTGGGGCCAATGTCGTGATGCTACGCACGGAGGATGTCTCTCTCCACGATGACAGCGCCTCCACGCTGCGGGAAAAAAAGGTGTCTGATCTGCACAATCGGGTGGCGCGAATCGAGGCTACGCCGCATGCAACGCTGATCAGCATCCACCAGAATACCTATGATGGCAGCTCCAGATACCATGGTGCGCAGGTATTTTACGCCAATGGAGCCTTGAGCCTGCCGCTGGCCCAGTATACGCAGGAGGTCCTGCGCCGGGCGCTGGACCCGGAAAACAGCCGTCAGGCCACAAAAATCCCGGATTCCGTTTATCTGATGAGCCATATCTCCTGCCGGGCGATTCTTGTGGAGTGCGGCTTTTTATCCAATCCCTCGGAGGACGCCCTGCTGCAGACCAGCGGTTACCAGACAAAGATCGCTGCCGCATTGGCGGGGGCCTATTTGGGATTTGACCCAGAAGAGACGACCGATATAAGCGAAGGGGCCTGAAGGCCCTAGGGAAGGGAAGACCCCTATGCCAAAAGCCAAGACGATTTTTTACTGTACGCAATGTGGAAATGAGACGCCGAAATGGGCGGGGAAATGTCCGGCCTGCGGAAGCTGGAATACCATTGTAGAGCAGCCCGCTGAACCCAGGAAAAAGGCGTCGGCCGGACAGCAGGGGGGCGGTATCCGCGGGGGGCTGCTGAACCGCCCCAAGCCGATGGCGGAGGTGGAGACCACCGACGAGCTGCGGTTTGAGACCGGACTTTCCGAACTGGACCGCGTCCTGGGCGGTGGGGCGGTGCAGGGCTCACTGGTGCTGGTGGGCGGTGCGCCCGGTATTGGAAAGTCCACCCTGATGCTGCAGATCTGCGACAACCTCTGCCGCTTTTCCAGGGTCCTGTATGTATCGGGTGAGGAGTCGGAGCGACAGATCAAGCTGCGGGCGGAGCGCCTCCATATCCGCGGCGAGGGCCTCTATCTACTGGCGGAGACCAGCCTGGAGGACATCCTGGAGGCGGTGCAGGAGCAGAAACCGGACGTTCTCATCGTGGACTCGATCCAAACCATGTACAATGGGGAGCTACAGGCCTCGCCGGGTAGCGTCGGACAGGTCAAGGACTGTACCATGGCGCTGATGCAGTTGGCGAAGGGACAGGGCGTTACCGTGTTCGTGATCGGCCATGTGAACAAAGAGGGCTCCATCGCGGGCCCCAAGGTACTGGAGCATATGGTGGACTGTGTACTGTACTTTGAGGGGGAACCCCACATGTCCTACCGCATTCTCCGGGCAGCGAAAAATCGGTTTGGTGCTACCAATGAGATCGGCGTATTTGAAATGGAGGACAGCGGCTTGGCGGCGGTCCCCAATCCCTCTGAAGTGCTGCTGTCCGGCAGGCCGAAAGATGCGCCGGGAACCTGCGTGACCTGCGTTATGGAGGGTGTCCGGCCGGTTTTGGCTGAGGTGCAGGCCCTTTTGGCGCCCAGCGGATATGGAAACGCACGGAGGACCAGCAATGGATTTGATTATAACCGCGCCATGCTTCTGCTGGCGGTCCTGGAGAAGCGGGGAGGCCTGATGGTCAGCGGCTGCGACGCCTATTTGAATGTCATTGGCGGGCTCTATTTGGACGAGCCGGCTGCCGATCTGGCAGCTGTGATCGCAATGGCTTCCAGTTTCAGAGACAAGCCTGTGCCCGGCAGCCTGGCCGCAATCGGCGAGGTGGGGCTGACCGGAGAGCTGCGCTCGGTCAGCGCCTTGAGCCAGCGGCTGTCTGAGGTGCGGCGTCTGGGCTTCACCCAGTGCCTGATTCCGGCCAGAAACAACGCTAAGCTGGCCGAGCCGGATGGCCTACAGCTCATCCGAGTCCGAAATATTCGGGAGGCGCTCCGTGCGGTGCTGTAGCGGCCGGGAACCTGCGGCGGGCCTGGGCAGAAAATTCACGCAGGGGTCATGGGCGCAGGGCAGTCCGGCGGAGTCGGCGCGCGCCAGTGAGCAATATCCGTCTCGTTGGTGTACGCACGCACTGGTGCAGGCAATGAGACTCATACAAGATCCACTCCAATCAGATCAGAAGGGAGGCAAAACAGCTTCCGGAACGAACTCAACAAAATAAAAATTTTGTTGAGTAGAGAGGGGGCTGAAGTCTGCCATGGACTATCGTACCGAAGCGCCTGCCATCATTCGTGACTTTTTGGTCTATCACGAGACCATCCAGGGCCACTCCAGAAAAACAGTCGATGAGTATTACCTGGATCTGCGGAACTTCTTCCGATTTATGAAAATTGAAAAAGGAAAAGCATCCCGGTCCGCGGAACTGGATGAGATCCCGATTGATGATGTGGATCTGGATTTGGTCCGCTCGGTAACCTTGACCGATGTCTACTCCTACATGAACTATCTCAGCCGCGACCGCGTCAGGCACGCCAACAGCCCGAGCGCCGGTTATGGGCTTGCTCCGGCCGCCCGCGCCCGAAAGATTGCCGCCATCCGCTCGTTTTATAAGTATCTCACCAACAAGGCAAAATTAATCGCGGAAAATCCCATGCAGGATCTGGACTCTCCCAGACTGAAAAAAAACCTTCCGCGCTATCTGGATCTCCACGAGAGTATCCAGCTTCTGGAAAGTGTAGATGCGCCAAACAAGGAGCGGGACTACTGCATTTTGACCCTCTTTTTGAACTGTGGACTTCGGATCTCCGAGTTAGTCGGCCTGAATCTGACGGATGTTCGAGGAGAACAACTCAGAGTGCTGGGCAAAGGCAATAAAGAGCGGATGCTCTATTTGAACGACGCCTGTCAGGGGGCGATTGAGGACTGGCTGGCAGTCCGCAGCCATTTGGCTGCAGCGGATAAGAATGCCCTGTTTCTGACCCGTAAGCATACCCGCATGACTACGGACGCAGTCCACTACATGGTTAAACAGCGGCTGAAAAAGGCGGGGCTGGACAGCAGCCAGTATTCCAGCCACAAGCTGCGCCATACGGCCGCCACGCTGATGCTCCAAAACGGCGTGGATGTACGGACCCTTCAGGAATTACTGGGCCATGAGCATTTGAATACCACCCAGATTTACACCCATGTGGACCGTGATGATTTGCGTCTGGCGGCCCGGGCCAATCCACTGGGAACGGTTAAAAAAAGATCTGCAAAACCCGAGAAGCCGTAAAAAAGGGACCACGGCCACCCCCTCAGACGGGCGGCCGTGGTCCCGGCATCTGCGGCCAGGGCTGGGGTGCATAGGCCCCTAAAATGTGGAGAAAGCGGATTTCCTGAAAGAAGTAACTGCTGACCGGCCGCCAGTCGGCATCATAGGAGTGGGCGGCGACCAGCGTATTGTCCAGTGTGGGAGGTTCTCCCATGGCCACAATGATCGGTGTGTGGCCAAAGGCCTCTTTGTTGAATCGGAACTGGATGAAATCGCCGGGCTCCAGGTGGTCTAAGGTGGTCTCAACACCAAAGGGGCCTGGACTGATCTCGTTCCGGGTGATAAAATTATAAAAATAGGCCACACCGGTCCAGGCAGGGGCTTTGTTGTTGGCATCAATGTAGTACCAGCCGTAAGTGGGCGTAAAATTCATGACGCCGGTACCGGCATAAAGGCACTGGGAGGCGAAATTGGTGCAGTCGCCGCCCAGCTCCTCATAATCGTAAAAGGCGGGGTTACGGCTGAAGGCCCACTGATGTGCATAGCGCACGGCCGCTTTTCTGTCGTATGGAATGATGGGCAATGCCAAGGGCAGCTCCCTCCTTTCCAAGGTTCTGCTTTATCCTATGCGGGGAAAGCACTTTGGGGCCATAATTTTGTTTGGAGGGAATGGAGAGAAAAATGAGACGATTCGATACCGTAATCTTTGATTTGGACGGCACGCTCCTGGACACGCTGGAGGACCTGGCGGACAGCACCAACTATGCCCTGCGTGAGAACGGGTTTCCCACCCGCAGTCTGGCGGAGGTGCAGCAGTTCGTGGGAAACGGCGTGGCGCGGCTGATCCATCTGGCTTTACCGGCGCGGGTTTCGCCGGAGCTGGAGGCAAAATGCCTGGAGACGTTTAAGGGCCATTACCGACTTCACATGCGGGATAAGACCGGGCCCTACCCCGGCGTCCCAGCCCTGCTGGAACGGCTTCAGGCAGATGGATTCCGCATGGCGGTGGTATCCAACAAACTCGATGACGCGGTCAAGACGCTGTGCGACCATTCGTTTGGGCCGCTGGTGCCGCTGGCCCTCGGAGAACGTCCGGGACTGCGAAAAAAGCCGGCTCCGGACCTGGTACTTCAGGCGCTCCGGGAACTGAAGGCGGAACCCACACGGGCCGTCTATGTGGGCGATTCCGAGGTCGATCTCCAGACGGCTCACAATGCCCATCTCCCCTGCCTATCCGTATCCTGGGGATTTCGAGACAGGGCATTTCTCCAGGAACAGGGCGCTGAAAGCGTCGTGGACACGCCGGAGGAGCTGCTCCGGCTCTTGCTTTGAGTGCGGAGGCGCTGCAGGGATACTGGCCGTAATTGACCGGCACGGCGGATGCAGGGGAAAGGCTGACGCTGCCTCCCCCTCTCCTGCTCCGGAGCCCCTGGCCCGGCTGAACGCCCTCTTGCGTCGGACAATGCCTGAGACGGAGCGAAACCGGCTGCTCAGAAGGTAAAAAAGCCGCCCCGGTGTCGTTCTGCACCGGGGCGGCTTTTCGGCAGGTTTTACGCTTTGTGATCGCAGCCCAGAACGTCCACGATCTTATGAGCCACCAGCTCCTTGATGTTGGCGCGGGCGGGCTTGAGGTATTCGCGGGGATCAAATTTGTCAGGATGCTCGTTGAAGAACTGACGGATGGTGCCTGTCATGGCCAGGCGCAAATCGGAGTCGATATTGATCTTGCACACGGACATGCGGGCGGCCTGGCGGAGCTGGTCCTCCGGCACGCCAATGGCGCCGGGCATGTTGCCGCCATTCTCGTTGATCATCTTCACATACTCCTGGGGCACGGAGGAAGAGCCGTGGAGCACGATGGGGAAGCCGGGCAGGCGCTTGGATACCTCCTCCAGCACATCGAAACGGAGCTGGGGCTTGGTGCCGGGCTTAAACTTATAGGCGCCGTGGCTGGTGCCGATGGCGATGGCCAGGGAGTCGCAGCCGGTCTTGGTGACGAACTCCTCCACCTCTTCGGGGTGCGTATAGGAGGAATCTTCAGCAGAGACCTTCACGTCATCCTCGATGCCGGCCAGGGTACCCAGCTCCGCCTCCACCACCACGCCGTGGTCGTGGGCGTATTCCACCACCTTTTTGGTGATTTCAATGTTTTCGGCAAAGGGCTTGGAAGAGGCGTCAATCATGACAGAGGTAAAGCCTCCGTCGATGCAGCTCTTGCAGGTCTCGAAGTCAGGACCATGGTCCAGATGCAGGACAATGGGGATGTTGGGGCACTCGATCACGGCGGCCTCCACCAGCTTCACCAGATAGGTGTGGTTGGCATAGGCGCGGGCGCCCTTGGAGACCTGAAGGATCAGGGGGGCGCTCAGATCCCGGGCAGCCTCGGTGATGCCCTGCACGATTTCCATATTGTTGACATTGAAAGCACCGATGGCATAGCCGCCCTCATAGGCCTTCTTGAACATTTCGGTGGATGTGACCAGTGGCATAGCAGATCAACTCCTTTTTTATTTTGTAATTCAATTTTAACAGCAATAGTTGATAAATGCAAGAGGGTGTGCTATTATATTTAGGCAGAAACGACTTTCTAGCGAAAGCATTTTGAGAGGAAACGAAAAATACTATAATTGCGATAGGAGGATTTCATATGAGCGAATTGAAAGGCGCGTGCATCATCGGACAGTCCGGCGGCCCTACCGCCGTCATCAATGCCAGTGTGCAGGGTGCTATCCAGGCGGCTCTGGAGGCTGACTGTATCACCCGCGTGCTGGGTGCAGCCCATGGCATCAAGGGCGTGCTGGAGGACCGGCTGTACGACATGGGGCAGGAGGACCCGACGGAACTGGAGCTGCTGCAGAACACCCCCTCCTCTGCCCTGGGCTCCTGCCGGTATAAGCTGGCCGACCCCGACGTGGACGACACGGACTACAAGCGCATTCTGGAGATTTTCCAGAAATATAATGTGCGCTATTTCTTCTATAACGGCGGCAACGATTCCATGGACACCTGCAACAAGATCTCCAAGTATATGCAGAAGGTGGGCTATGAATGCCGCATTATGGGGATTCCCAAGACCATTGACAACGATCTGAACGGCACGGATCACTGCCCGGGGTTCGCCAGCGCCGCCAAGTATATTTCCACCTCCTGCATGGAGGTCTGGCAGGACGCACATGTCTATGATACCGGCATGATTACCGTGGTGGAGATCATGGGCCGCCATGCCGGCTGGCTGGCTGGTTCCGCCGCTCTGGCTACCTGGGCCGGATTCGGGCCGGACCTCATCTACCTGCCCGAGACCGACTTCGACATGGAGCGGTTCATCGCGGATGTAGAGGATATCTATCGCCGGACCGGAAAATGTATGATTGCGGTGTCTGAGGGCATCCACTACGCCGACGGCACGTTTGTGTCCGAGGCCAAGACTTCTGCGACCGACGGCTTTGGCCACGCTCAACTGGGCGGGCTGGCCACGATGCTGGCCGAAGTGGTGAAGCAACGGACCGGCGCCAAGGTCCGGGGCATTGAGCTCTCTCTGCTTCAGCGCTGCGGTTCTCACCTGGCCTCTCAGGCCGACGTGGAGGAGGCTAAGCTGGCCGGCCGGGTGGCGGTGGAGTCCGCCGTGGCCGGTGTGACCGACAAGATGGTGGCGTTCGAATGCCTGCGGGCCGGAGAGCGGTATGAGTGCAGAACCGTGCTCCAGCCGTTGGATATCGTGGCTAATTTTGAAAAAAAGGTGCCACGCGAGTGGATCAATGAGGCGGGCAATTGCATTGAGCAGCCCTTCATTGACTATGTACTGCCGCTGATCCAGGGAGAACCGGAGCGCCCCAGAGAGCACTCCCTCCCCCGCTTTGCAAGGTTGAAAAAGGTTCTCACCACAGAGATGTGATCCCAAACGGCACGGTCATTCGGTGGGCGTCCGTAAAACAGCAAGTCCCCACAGATGCGCTCCCATCTGTGGGGACTTTTTTATTGATTGCTCGATATGAGAAAAGGATCTATAATAGAGCGAAACCATCGAAATTGAGGAGGACAAGAAATAATGGAATATAGAATGGATGACCAAGCTCTGAATGCCTCAATTTTTCTCTCGTTCGTCAACCGAATATGGCCGGGAGAGTATGATATGGATCAAACACAGACCGCATTATCGAAAACATTGAATATAACTGCTTATGATGATAAAGTGCTTGTAGGTTGTCTGCGAATTCTTTCCGACGGGTATTATTTTGGAACCATTACAGAATTGCTTGTTCTCCCAGAGTATCAGAAGCGAGGAATCGGCAGCAGGCTTCTCCAGCTTGCCAGGGACAATACCCCAACCATGCTGTATTTTGGGGCCAAGCCAGGAGCAGAAGCGTTCTATGAAAAAAATGGGTGCCAAAGAGGCCTGCAATCCTACACGATAACAAGAAGAGATCGCCATTAAAATTTCAGCTTAACACGGCACGTAATATACAGCGCGCGAAAGTGCGGGGTATGGTTTTTCCATACCCTGCACTTTTCTTTTTTATGGACACCCGGCTTTGGCGTTTGATCATTCCGCCCCCACGCCGGTCAGGGCACGCATAACGGTATAGGTCTGCTCATTGAGATCTTTTTTCATTTTGAGGGCCTCCGTGATGTCGTAATCCACATAGGTCTCACCCTGAACGCAGACGACGCGGTTGGTTTTCCCCTCCGCCAACAGGCGAACAGCTTCATAGCCCATATAGGTGGCCACCACCCGGTCGCGGACCGAGGGGGCTCCGCCTCGCTGGACGTGTCCCAGTACCGTGACCCGGGTATCGAGAGAAGTGGCCTCTGTGATGTGCTTGGCTACATCGTAGGCACTGGCCACGCCTTCGGCCACGATGACCATGAAGTGTGTCCGGCCGCCCAAGCGGGCCCGACGGATGGGTTCAATGACATCCCGCTCAAAATCCACCTTCCGCTCCGGTACCAGCACGCAGGTGGCCCCGCAGGCCACGCCCACATAGAGAGCCAGGTGCCCCGCGCGGCGCCCCATCACTTCCACCACCGAGCAGCGCTCATGGGACTGCATGGTGTCGCGCAGTTTATCGATAGAGTCCAGGGCAGTATTGCAGGCGGTGTCAAACCCGATGGTATAGGTGGAGCAGGCAATGTCATTGTCGATGGTACCGGGCACGCCAACCACGGAGATTCCCAGCCGGGAGAGCTCCAGAAGACCGCGGAAGGTGCCGTCGCCGCCGATGCCGACAAGGCCCTCCAAGCCCAGCAGCTTACAGGTGGCCGCTGCTTTCTCCTGACCGGCCTCCCCGCGGAATTCTTCACTCCGGGCGGAGTAGAGCATGGTGCCGCCCCGGCGGCTCAAGCCGCTGACGCTTTCAAAATTCAAAGGGGTGAAATCTCCTGTAATCAGGCCGTGATACCCCCTGCGGATACCAATGCACTCAATACCCATGTGCAGAGAGGTGCGGACCACGGAACGGATTGCGGCGTTCATACCGGGCGCGTCACCGCCGCTGGTAAACACGCCGATACGGCGTACTGCACTTGCCATACTGCTGACCTCCTTATTTCACTTAGACCTTTAATTCCACACTGCCGGTGCTCAAGGCCTCCGCATGGCGTGCCAGGACCGGCTTCACGCTGCCCTCCAGGAACTCCGTCACCTGCTCCGGGCAGCGGCCGATATAGCGGGAGGGCTCCAGATGGGCGGTAAGCGCTTCCCTGCTCATGCCAAACATGGGGTCCGCGGCGATGAGCTCGATCAGGTTATTGGACAGGCCGAGTTCCTTTACATTCCGCCCCGCCTCCTGGGAGAGGACCCGGATGCGCTCATGGAGGGCCTGCCGGTCGCCGCCCCGCTTCACCGCGTCCATCATGATGTTTTCCGAAGCCATGAACGGCAGCTCTTCCAGGATGTGCTTTTCGATGACCTTTTCATGGACCACCAGACCGGACACCACGTTTTCATAGATATTGAGGATGGCATCCACCGCCAGGAAGGCCTCGGGGACCGAGATGCGCTTGTTGGCAGAGTCATCCAATGTGCGCTCAAACCATTGGGTGGAGGCTGTGACCGCAGGGTTGAGGGCATCCACCATCACGTACCGGGCCAGGGAGCAGATGCGCTCCGAGCGCATGGGGTTGCGCTTGTAAGGCATGGCGGAGGAGCCGATTTGATTTTTCTCAAAGGGCTCCTCCACCTCCTTCAGGTGACACAGAAGCCGCAGATCGGTGGCAAATTTACTGGCCGACTGGGCAATTCCAGACAGGGTGGCCAGAACGGCGGCATCCACCTTGCGGGAGTAGGTCTGACCACATACGGGGACAGTGGATGTAAAGCCCATCTCCTTGGCAATTTTGCGGTCCAGCTCCAGCACCTTCTCATGGTCGCCCTCAAAGAGCTCCAGAAAGCTGGCCTGGGTGCCGGTGGTCCCCTTTACGCCACGAAGCGGAAGCCGGTCGATCCGGTACTCCACCTCATCCAGATCCATCAGCAGCTCATTCATCCATAAGGTGGCCCGTTTTCCCACGGTGACAAGCTGGGCAGGCTGAAAGTGAGTAAAACCAAGGGTCGGAAGGGATTTATACTTGTCGGAAAAATCGGCCAAGACCGCCAGCACACGCACCAGCTTATCCCGGATGAGTCCAAGGCCCTCCCGCATAAGGATGAGGTCGGTATTGTCGCCGACATAACAACTGGTGGCGCCCAGGTGGATAATGGGCATAGCCTTGGGGCACTGCTCTCCATAGGCGTGAATGTGGGCCATCACGTCGTGGCGGAGCTTCCTTTCCCACTGGGCGGCGGAGTCGTAATTGATGTCGTCCAGATGGGCTTCCAGCTCGGCCACCTGCTCGGCGGTCACTGGAAGGCCCAGTTCCATCTCTCCCCTGGCCAAGGCCACCCACAGGCGCCGCCAGGTTGAAAATTTTTTGTCAGCGGAAAACAGCCGGAGCATTTCATCGCTGGCATACCGGGAGGACAGCGGGCTTTCATAGGTACTGGTGTTACTCATGGGTCCACCTCGTCTTCAAAAATTCAAACACAGGATACCACAAAAACGGAGCGGACACAAGGTCCGCTCCGTTTTTCGGCGGGGTTTATTCCGCCAGGAACTTTTCCAGGCGGTTCAGGCCTTCGTCGATGTTCTGCAGGGAGGTGGCATAGGACCAGCGGACAAAGTTGGGAGCGCCAAAGCCGGTACAGGGCACCGTGGCGACCAGCCCATGCTTCAGGAAGGCATCGGCAAAATCGTCGGCATCCCGGATGAATACCCCGTGGAGGGTCTTCCCCACCAGCTGCTCCAGATTCATCATAATATAGAAAGCGCCCTCGGGCTTCAGACAGCTCACGCCGGGGATCCGGTTCATCCGCTCCACCAGATGGTCGCGGCGGGCCTCAAAGGCGGAGGTCATGGTGTCCACCGTGTCCTGGGGCCCAATGAGAGCTTCCACGGCGGCTTTCTGGGCGATGGAACAGGGGGCGGCGGTGGAGTGACTGAGGTAGTTGGACATGACCTTGGCGATCTGCTCGTTGGCGGCAGCATAGCCGATCCGCCAGCCTGTCATGGCATAGGACTTGGATACGCCGTTGATCAGGATGGTGCGCTCCTTGACCTCCTCGCTCACAGATGGGAAGCTGGTAAAGGTTTTTCCGTCGTAGATCAGATGATAATAAATCTCGTCGGCAATGACATAGATGTCCTTTTCCACGCAGACCCGGCCGATGGCCTGAAGCTCTTCCCTGCTGTAGACCATGCCCGTGGGGTTGGAGGGGTTGTTCAGGATCAGGGCCTTGGTCCTGGGCGTGATGGCGGCGGAGAGCTGCTCGGCCGTCAGCTTGAAGTGACTGGCTTCGGTCGCGTCCAGGACCACCGGAACTGCGCCCACCATTCTGATCAGCTCGTAGTAGCTCACCCAGAACGGCGCGGGCAGGATGATCTCATCCCCAGGGTTCACCAGCGTCTGGAGCGCGATATACAGGGCGTGCTTGGCTCCGCTGGCGGCCACGATTTGCGCGGGCTTATAGTCCAGGTCACAGTCGGCCTTCAGCCGGGCGCAGATGGCTTGGCGCAACTCTATGATGCCAGAGGCGGGGGTATAGCGGGTAAAGTTGTCACGGATGGCGGCGATACCGGCCTCCTTGATGTTATCAGGCGTATTAAAATCGGGTTCACCGGCGCCGAAACCGATCACATCAATGCCGTCGGCCTTCATCTGCTTGAACAGGGCGTCAATGGCCAATGTCGTGGATGCGCGGACAGCCTGTGCGGTTTGGGACAACTCTTTCATAACAAACTCCTCCAGCTTGCGATTAAAATCACTATGACACATTATATGACGCAACTTGCAGAATTGCAAGTACAAATCCCGTTAAAGCCCAAAATTTTGAATGACAGTTTGACATATAGTTCATGCAAAATGCAAAAAAGGGGCCGCCGCAGATGTCCGCAGCGGCCCCTTTGGGGTCCAAATGCAAAAGTCAGGATTTTTTTTGCTTGGCTTCGATATTTTTGCGGTACACGAGGTGAAGCCCGTCCAGAAGCAGATCGGCATCGTAGAGGACGTCACGCTTGCACTCCCTGAGGACGGCCAGCGTGTTGCCGCCGGTGGCGACAACGGCCGCCGCCGGAGCGCTGGCGTCCTCCAGGCGCTGGATCATACCGTCGATCATGCTGGCATTGCCGTAGACCACGCCGGAGCGCATGGCGTCCACCGTATTGTGGCCGAAGATCGAGGGCGGCTGGGCGATGGAGATATGGGGCAGCTCGGCCGCCCGCTCTGACAGAGCTTCCAGGGAGACCCGAATTCCCGGCATGATGACGCAGCCCTCGTAGGTATTGCCCCGCAGGTAGGACATGGTGACGGCGGTCCCCATGTCGATGACGATGACCGGGGAGGGATACTTGGCGATGGCGGCCACGGAGCAGGCCACGATATCGCTACCCATCTGAGTATGGATGTCGGATTTGATATTAAGCCCCGTCTTGACCCCGGGGCCCATGACCATTGGGGCCTTGCCGGTGAGCATCCGGATTGCCTTAAACATGGCGCCTGTGACCGAGGGGACCACGCTGGACATAATCGTGCCTGTGACGGCCTGGATGTCCGCCTGATAGAGTGTGAATACCCCCATTAGGCTGATGGCGCACTGATCCTGGCTGGCATTGCGGCTGGTGGCCAGGTCGGAGCGAAACCGCAGCTTGCCGTCCGGACCATACAGACCGATACTTGTGGTGGAATTTCCAATGTCAATGGTCAGAACCAATTGCGCCACACCCCTTCCCTCGCGTTAATAAGATTTTAGCAGAAATCGGCGCGGAATGCAATGTATGTTTCGGTCGTTGCATTTTTAGCGACGCCCGACTATAATGGGGGCATACACAAAAGCATCAGGGGACGGTAGTATGATACAAAAGGACAGGATACTGGGCCTGGACTTATTGCGGATCCTCGCCACCTATATGATTGTGATCCTCCACCTTCTGGCCTTTACGGGCCTCCTGTCGGCAAGCGCGCCGCTTACCGTCCGCTCTAATCTCCTCTGGTTTTTGGAATCCGCCTGTTATGGGGCGGTCAACTGCTATGCCCTCATCAGCGGTTATATCGCTCTGGAGGCCCGTTGGAAGCCCGCGCGGTTGATGGAGTTCTGGCTTCAGGTGACGTTTTATACGGTGGGGGCGGCGCTTATTCTGGAGCTGCTGTATCCCGGCTCAGTGGATGCGCGGGTCTGGCTCGATGCTTTTACGCCTATTTTAAGCAAGCAATACTGGTATTTTTCTTCTTATTTTGTATTATTCCTTTTTATGCCCTTTCTGAAACAACTGATTCATGCGCTGGACGCAGTCCGCCTGCGCCAATTGGCTGTTACGTTAGTACTGTGCTTCTCCCTGCTGTCCCTTTTTATGTCCGGCGATGTCTTTTCCGTAGCCTCCGGGTATAGCCCGCTCTGGCTGATTGCGCTCTATCTGCTGGGCGCTTGTCTGCGGCGGCTGGATGGAGAACGGCGCGGGCGGCGGCGATACCTGCTCTGGTATCTGCTCGCAGTTACCGCCGCTTGGGCGGGGAAACTGGCACTGGATGCTTGGAACCTATCCGGTTCCCCTCCAATCCCACACTTCAACAGTATGCTGGTACTGAGCTACCTCTCCCCTTTTATTTTGCTGGGCAGTCTGGCACTGGTACGCTTCTTCTCTGGGGTACGCCTCTCCTCGCAAATCGGCAGATTAGTCGGAGTCCTCTCATCTGCCTCTTTTGGCGTTTATGTCATCCACATCAATTCAATTGTATGGAAATACTGTTTTTATCCCCGGCTTTCTTTTCTGCCAGACACAGTATCCCTCCCTCTGGTACTGGTGCAAGTTCTGGGCGCAGCCCTTCTGGTCCATCTAATCTGTACGGCCATAGATCTGCTTCGGCAGCAGCTCTTCCGGCTGTGCCGCGTCAAACACTTCACAGAGAACCTGGAGCATTGTGCCCGCAAGCTGTGGCACACAATTGCGGCCGGTTCGGCCACACGGGTATAAAACAGGGAGCCTGGACACTGCCCAGGCTCCCTGCTATCCTTTCTGCCTCAAATATGCTCCCGGATCAACTGCCCCATCTTTTTGGTTCCGATGGGGACGACGCCGGGCCCGGCAATATCGGGGGTCCGACAACCCTCGGCCAGGACCGCGTCCACCGCGCGCTCGATGGCGGCGGCCTCGTCGGGCTTCTGGAAGGAGTAGCGGAACATCATGGCCACGGACAGGATGGTGGCGATGGGATTGGCCTTGTCCTGGCCGGCGATGTCCGGCGCGGAGCCATGGATGGGCTCATAGAGGCCGGGGGCGGTATCTCCGATGGAGGCGGAGGGCAGCAGGCCGATGGAGCCGGTGACCATAGACGCCTCGTCCGAGAGGATGTCGCCGAACATATTCTCGGTGACCACCACGTCGAACTGACCGGGGTCCCGGACCAACTGCATGGCGCAGTTGTCCACCAGAACATCTTCATAGGCTACATCCGGGTACTCCCCCGCCAGCCGGTGCATGACCGACCGCCACAGGCGGGAGGTCTCCAGCACATTGGCTTTGTCCACGCTGGACACCTTTTTGCGGCGGAGGCGGGCCAGCTCGAAGGCCCGGCGACCGATCCGCTCAATCTCCTGCTCCGAGTAGGCCATACGGTCGGCCGCCTCCATGCCCCGGTCCGCGGTCTGGTACTTCTCGCGCTGGCCAAAGTAGATGCCGCCGGTGAGCTCACGGACCATCATCAGGTCGATCCCCTTTTCCGCCGTCTCCTTCTTCAACGGGCAGGCGTCGGCCATAGCGGGCCGAAGGGTGGCCGGACGCAGGTTGGCATACAGGCCCAGGTCTTTTCGGATGGCCAGCAGTGCCGTCTCGGGGCGCTGCTCAGCGGGCTTATCGGAGCCCCACCTGGCCCCCCCTACTGCGCCCAGGAGCACCGCATCGCAGGCCCTGCACTGATCTGCGGTGCCGTCCGGGTAGCTCTTCCCCACCGCATCCGTGGCGCAGCCGCCCAGCAGCACGTCCACAAATTCATAGGTGTGGCCGAACTTTTTCCCCACGGCCTCCAGGACGCCTACCGCTTCGTTGACCACTTCCGGGCCGATGCCGTCACCCCGGATCAGAGCGATCTGATACTTCATTTTGCCACACCTCTCGCTTTCAGAGACTTGAGCAGACCGCCGCTCTCGATGATGCCGTCGATAAAGGCCGGGAAAGGAGCGGCCTGGAAGGTCCTGCCCTGGGTCTCGTCGGTGATGACGCCGGTTTTGAAATCCACACGCACGGCATCACCGGGCAGGATGGCCGCCGCGGCCTCCGGGCACTCCAGAATGGGAAATCCGATATTGATGGCGTTGCGGTAGAAGATGCGGGCAAAGGAGGCGGCGATGACGCACTTCACGCCGCAGGCCTTGATGGCCAGAGGGGCGTGCTCACGGGAGGAGCCGCAGCCGAAGTTGGCTCCGGCCACCATGATGTCCCCCGGCTCCACCGTGGAAGAGAATTGGGCGTCGATGTCCTCCATGCAGTGGGAGGCCAGGGACTTTTCGTCCGGGGCGTTCAGATAGCGGGCCGGAATGATGACGTCGGTATCCACGTTGTCTCCATATTTGTAAACCTTCATAGCACGACACCTCCATTAGACCTTGGCCGGGTCGGTAATGCACCCGGTGATGGCGGACGCGGCGGCCACGGCCGGGCTGGCCAGGATGATCTCCGAGCTGACGGGCCCCATGCGGCCCACGAAGTTGCGGTTGGTGGTGGAGACCGCCCGCTCCCCGTCGGCCAGCACCCCCATATGACCGCCCAGACAGGGGCCGCAGGTGGGCGTGGAGACGGCGCAGCCCGCCTCAATAAACGTCTGGATCAGACCCTGCGCCAGGGCGTCCATATAGATCTGCTGGGTGGCGGGGATGACAATGCAGCGGACGCCTCTGGCCACCTTTTTGCCCTTCAGGATATCGGCGGACTCCTGAAGGTCCTTGAGCCGCCCATTGGTGCAGGAGCCAATGACGACCTGCTGGATGGGAATGCCGGCCGCCTCGTCCACGGTCCTGGTGTTGGAGGGCAGATGGGGCAGGGCCACCGTGGGGCGCAGGGAGCTGAGGTCTATGACCACTTCGCGGTCATAGACCGCGTCGGCATCGGGCTCCACTGCCTCCCAAGGGCGGTCCACCCGTCCGTCCAGATAGGCGCGGGTCTTGTCATCCACGGGGAAAATGCCGTTCTTGGCCCCCGCCTCAATGGCCATATTGGAAATGGTGAAGCGGTCGTCCATTGTGAGTGCAGCCACCCCTTCCCCGGCAAACTCCAGGGACTGGTACAGTCCGCCGTCCACACTGATCTCACCGATCAGATGGAGAACCACGTCCTTGCCGCTGACATAGGGCTTCCGTTTGCCCTTCAGCGTCACTTTGATGGCGGGCGGCACCTTGAACCAGCACAGGCCGGTGGCCATGCCGGCAGCCATGTCGGTAGAGCCCACGCCGGTGGAGAAGGCGCCCAGGGCACCGTACGTACAGGTGTGGGAATCGGCGCCGATGATAACCTCTCCCGGGGCTGCCAGGCCCTTTTCCGGCACCAGGGCGTGTTCCACGCCCATCTGTCCCACGTCGTAGAAGTGGGTGATGTCGAAGCGCTGGGCAAAAGCCCGGGCCTGAGCGCAGAGCTGGGCCGCCTTGATGTCCTTGCAGGGGGTATAGTGGTCCAGAATGATGGCGATCTTGTCCTTGTCAAAGACCTGAGTCAGCCCTGCCTTGTCAAACTCGGTGATGGCCACAGGCGTGGTGATGTCATTGCCCAGCACCAGGTCCAGCCTGGCCTCAATGAGCTGGCCCGCCTCTACGGCGTCCAGGCCCGCGTGCTTGGCCAAAATCTTCTGGGTCATGGTCATTCCCATGGTTGGGTCCCTCCTTGTGCAAATCGTTGTACTCAGTATGCCAGAGCCCTTGTCAAAAGAATGTAACACGTGATACAATGATAAAAAAAGCGGAAAGGCGGCAGTAAGGATGTCCCAGATTTGGGCTCCCCTGGCCGAGGGGCAGCGCCCCGGCATATATGTGCCGGGGCAGTTTATCTACCTGCAGGGCACGCAGGCGGATACCTTTTTCTATCTGGTCAGCGGGGCGGCCCGCAGCTTTATCAGTTCGGAGTCCGGCGGCGAACGGGTCCTGACCGTCCATCGGGCGGGGGACCTGATGGGAGAGGCGTCCTTTTTCGATGAGCGCCCCAGGGTCTCTTCCGCTGTGGCGCTGGTCCGCAGCGAGGCGATCTCCGTGGACCGGGAACGGCTGAACGCCGTATTCCGGGCCCACCCGGACCTGGCGCTTCCCATGCTGCAGTATCTGGCCAGGACCGTCCGCATGGTTACCGGCCACGTGGACGACATGTCCTTTCTGCGGGCGGACCAGCGGGTGGCCCGTTATCTGCTGTCCCTGCCGGAGGAAGCGGAAAAGGGGCGGCTGGCCTGCACCCATGAGGAGATCGGCTTTTCCGTGGGGGTCAGCCGAGTAACCGTGAGCCGGGTGCTGGGGGACTTCGTCCGGCGGGGCTGGGTGGAGACGGCCTACCGCGGGGTGCGGCTGAAGGACCGGAGAGCGCTCCAGGAGCTGGCTGACGCGCCGGGATGAGGTCTTACCTCCTCCCCTGCTGTTCCTCCATCCGGCGGCGCGTGCCCCGGTCCAGCGCATCCCTCAGGGCCTCCAGGATGAGGTCGCCCTGGAAGTAGGCCTTGCCGTAGTCCAGATTGAAGTCGTAGTCAAAGTCCGGCGGGTTTTGCCCCTGGTTGTGCTGCAGGATGGTTTCGGCCTTATCCAGCGCCTTCACCAGCCGGGCCTCCTGGGTGGCGGCGGCGTCATACTCCTCCCACAGGGCGAGCAGTTCCTCCCCCTTGGGGGCGGGCAGCAGTGCCGCCAGGCGGCGCAGGCAGGCCTGCTCCTCCCCGCGCTTGGCCGCCGGGTCCGGCAGGTCAGAGGCGCTGCGGTCGCCGCAGTCCCGTTCCCCCAAGTCGTGGACGAGGCAGAGCGCAAGGACCTTGGCATGATCCAGCCTGGGATAGCGGTCCAGCAGGGCCCAGGCCAGCAGAGCCAGCCGCCAGGAGTGCTCAGCGGTGCTCTCCCGGCGCCCGGAGGAGGTCCAGGCCGTGCGCTCCACGGATTTGAGTCCCTCCGCTTCTTGCAGAAAGCACAACAGGCTTTCCGGCAGAGAACCGCTCATGCGCCCCTCCCCTTTCGTAGCCAGCAGGCCCAGAACAGGCCGCCCACCAGCACCCCGCCGATGATATTGCCCAGCGTGACGGGCAGCAGGTTCCCGATCGCAAAGCCGATCCATGTGAGACCGCTGAGGTCCAGCCCGGCATCGGCGGCCAGGGCGGCGTAGGCGGGGATGGACTTGGCGAACAGTCCGGCCGGTATGTAAAACAGATTGGCCACGCTGTGCTCAAAGCCGCAGATGACAAAGAAGGACACCGGCAGGTAGGCCCCGAGGACCCGCCCGGGCAAGTCCTTGGCAGAGAGGGAGAGCAGGACTCCTACAGTGACCAGAACGTTGCAGAAGACGCCCAGGACCAAGGCGCTGCCGAAGGCGAGGCCGCACTTTCCGGCAGCCAGCTTCATGGTAAACAGGGCCAGGCCCCCGGCGGAGTAGTTCAATTGTCCGGAAAAGGCGCAGCCCGCGGCTGTCAGCAGGGCGCCGATGAAGTTGCCCAAGTAGACCAGCAGCCAGTTGCGGAGCATCTTCCCCACCGTGGTCTGACGGTCCAGAACGGACAGGGAGATCAGGGTATTGCCGGTGAAGAGTTCCCCGCCGGTCAGGACTACCATGGCCAGGCCGAAGGGGAAAAGCAGGCCGGAAAGTACCCGCGCCAGCCCCACATTGTCCAGGGAATGGCTGGCGGTATTGGTGACGGCGGCTCCCATGGCGATGAAAAAGCCGGCCAATATGCCCAGCAGCAAAAGCCGCCAAGCCGGCTGGCGCGTTTTGGCCGCTCCGGCGGCCGCGTAATTTTCCGCTGTCTCGGCGGGGGTGAAGAGCTGCATGGGAATGACCTCCTAAGCATTCTTTTAAAATCCTATGATACCGGAATCCCGCACATTTTTCAAGATTGACAGTGGTGATGGATTCTGCTATGATAACAACATCTGATTCGAAGGGAGCGATGTTTTATGACAAGGGCAATTGAGACGTGCGCCGCAAACATGGCTCCCGGCATGGCCCGCCCAAGGCGGGAGGCTAGTTACTGTGACTGCCCGGGAGAGGTCACCTCACCCGGGCATTTTTATGCCCATTTTTGAAAAAGGAGCATAAAATATGGTAACTTTACGTGCGATTACAGTGGAAAACTTTGACGCCATCCTGGGGCTTCAGGTCGGGGTAGACCAGCGTGAGCTGGTGTGCTCCAATGCGGAGTCCATCGCCCAGGCCTATGTGCAGCCGGAATGCATCCCACTGGCCATTTATGCGGCGGATACTCCGGTGGGCTTTGCTATGTACTGTGTGGACCGCGACGACAATGAGTGGTGGCTGTATCGGCTTATGGTGGAGGAGACGTACCAGGGGCGCGGTTATGGACGAGCTGCTCTTCAGAAGCTCCTGGAGCTGGTACAGGCAGACCGGAGCCGACACCGGATGTATCTGGGCGTCGATTTGACGGGAAAGGCATCCGTTCGCCTCTATCAAAGCCTGGGCTTCCGCTTTGACGGGAGGGTCTTTGGGAAAGAGCATATCATGGTGCTGGAGTATTGAAAAAAGGTCCGTGTATCAACTGATACACGGACCTTTTTGACGTTCAATGGCTTACTTCAGGTTCAGGGAGCCGGAGATGACCATCTTCATGACCTCGGAGGTGCCCTCATAGATCTCGGTGATCTTGGCGTCGCGCATGAAGCGCTCCACGGTGTACTCCCGGGCGTAGCCGTAGCCGCCCAGAAGCTGTACGCAGCCGCGGGTGACCTCGTTGGCCACGTCGGAAGCCAGCAGCTTGGCCATAGCGGCGTAGACGTTGTAGGGCTTGCCCTGGTCCTTGGTGACGGCGGCACGGTAGGTCATCAGGCGGGCGGCGTCCACCTTGGTCTGCATCTCGGCCAGCTTGAACTGGGTGTTCTGGAAAGAGGCGATGGTCTTGCCGAACTGGACGCGCTCCTTGTCGTACTTGATGGCCTCGTTGATGGCGCCCTGGGCAATGCCCACGCACTGCGCGGCAATCCCGATCCGGCCGCCGTCCAGGGCCTTCATGGCGATTTTGAAGCCCTTGCCCTCACCGCCCAGCAGGTCGCAGGCGGGCACACGGACATCCTCGTATACCACGGCGGCGTTGGAGGCGGCGCGGATGCCCATCCGGGGGATGTCAGGGGTGACGGTGATGCCCGGGGTGTTGCGGTCCACCAGGAAGGCGGACATGCCCTTGGCGGCGGGGACAGACTTATCGGTGACCGCGAACACCAGGAAGGTGTCAGCGAAGCCAGAGTTGGTGGTGAAGATCTTCTCGCCGTTGATGACGTACTCGTCGCCGTCCTTCACAGCGGTGGTGCGGCCGGCGGCCACATCGGAGCCGGCGCCGGGCTCGGTCAGGCCGAAGCAGCCGATCTTGCTGCCGTCCACCAGCGGACGCAGCCACTTCTCCTTCTGCTCCTCAGTGGCGAACTCGTTGATGCTGGAGGCGCAAAGAGAGGTGTGGACCGACAGGGTGATGCCGGTGCTGGCGTCCACCTTGGACATCTCCTCCATGCACAGCACGTAGGACAGCACGTCGGAACCGGCGCCGCCGTACTTCTCCTCAAAAGGAATCCCAAAGAAGCCGCACTCCTGCATCTCCTTCAGCAGACCCATGTCAAACTTTTCGTTCTCATCCATTTCGTGTGCCAGAGGCCGGACCCGCTCCTCGGCAAACTTGCGGTACATCTCCTGGAGTTCCTGATGCTCGGGGGAGAGAGTGAAATCAATCATTTCAGTTCTTCCTTTCTATTATTCTGATTATAAACAATTCGATTGACGTTTATCTTGGCTACAATATAACATAGGAGCAAAATTTAGTCAACAAGTATTTTTATATAAGAATAATTTTAATTGGCACTAATTTTGCTTGCATATAGGGCAAAAGGACCTATTCCGTTTCAACGGAATAGGTCCTTTTTGTTATAAAATAATACAGATCAGGCCGCCGGAGCCCTCGTTGATGATGCGCTGCAGGGTCTCCTGGAGCTTGGCGCGGGCATCGTCCGGCATCCGTTTGAGCTTGCCGTTCAGGTCCTCGCTGACCAGCTCGTGGAAGGACTTTCCAAATATATTGGACTGCCATATTTTTGTGGTATCCCCTTCAAACTCCTGGAGCAGGTAGTTGATCATCTCCTCCGACTGCTTTTCGTTGCCGACGATGGGAGAGACCTCCGTCTCGATATCGGCGCGTATCATATGGATGCTCGGGGCGCTCGCTTTGAGGCGCACCCCATAGCGTCCTCCCTGCTTGACGATCTCCGGCTCCTCCAGATGGAGCTCTTCTGTGGTGGGGACCACGATGCCGTAGCCCGTCTCCTTCACCTCCTGAAGAGCCGTTGCCACTTTGTCGTATTCGCATTTGACTCCCGCCAGTTCGGTGAGCAGGTCCATCAGATCTCCGTCGTCCCGAATGGTGAAGCCGGACTGATCGGACAGGGTCTCGTAGAACAGACTGCGGGGCAGATCCAGGTCGGCGGTCGCCAGCCCAATTCCAAGCTGGATGCCGCTGATGTGGGCGCTGCTGACGCCCTCGTAAGCTCCGATGGCGGAGACGGCCCGGTCTACGTCCCGGATGCGCCGCAGGTCGGTGCAGCCCTCGCGGATGGCGGTGTAGAGCCCGCTTTTGATGGGGTGGTCATAGGGCAGCGCGTCTACCCAGGGGGGCAGATTCAGATCCAGCTCCTTGAGCGGAAACTCGTAGAGAACAGCCTTAATGATGTCGGTGACGTCTCCCACCCCCAGTTCCAAACAGTTGACCGCCATGCAGGTCACGTCATACCGGGCGGAGATGTCGGCCCGGATGGCCTTGGCCCGGTCGGAATTGGGATAGGCCGAGTTGAGCAGCACCAAAAAGGGCTTTCCAAGCTCCTGGAGCTCGGTGATGACCCGCTCTTCCGCCTCCAGATAATCCTCACGGGGGATATCGGTGATGGTGCCGTCGGTGCTGATGACGATGCCGATGGTGGAGTGCTCGGCGATCACCTTGCGGGTACCGATCTCCGCCGCCTCCGTCATGGGGATTTCGTGGTCGTACCAGGGGGTGGTAACCATCCGGGGCAGATCGTCCTCAAACTGGCCCGCCGCCCCGGGGACCATATAGCCCACGCAGTCGATGAGCCGGACGGACAGGTGTGCGCCGCCCTCCATGGCGATGTCCACCGCGTCCTCTGGGACGAACTTGGGCTCAGCGGTCATCACCGTCCGGCCGGAGCCGCTCTGGGGCAGCTCATCCCGGGCCCGCTCCCGGCTGTAGACGTTTTCAATGTTGGGGATGACCAGGGTCTCCATGAACCGCTTGATAAAGGTGGACTTGCCCGTGCGGACCGGGCCTACCACGCCGACATAGATGTCGCCGTCCGTGCGTTTGGCGATATCCTCGTAAATCTTCCGCTCTTCCACGTCAATTCCTCCTTTTTACCGCTTCTTGGGGATGAGCAGCAGCTGACCCATGGGAAGGCTCTCCTCTTCCAGAGCATTGGCCTGGACAATATCGCCTGTGGTAGTGCCATAGGTCTTGGCGATATCCCAGAGCCGCTCCCCCTCCCCTACCATACGCAGTACAATGGAGGGCTGATTGGCGGTATCTCTGGGGGAATCCTCATCCATCTGGATATCTGAGACCCCAGTGGTGTTGCGGGCAGTCAGCGCCAGGTATTGGAAGTCAATGGAATAGCGTACCTCCACGCCGCCACCGGCCGGGGTGGCAAAGCGCTCTCCGCCCAGACGGCAGCGGCAGGTCACCGCGCAATCCCCGGGCAGATCGACCGGACAGGCCGCCTGCAGAGGGCGGGTGATGGTACTCAGCCCGCCGTCCTCTCCTATGTATACCACCGTCACGGTGGTATCTGCGGTGAGGGTGACTCGCTCGCCCTCCCGTGTCTGGCCGGCCCCGCCCACATTGACGTAGATGTCGGCCACGCTTCTAGCCGCAGTCATGGTTTCCAGAATCTCGCGCACCATGACCCGCCGCTCGCCGTTTTCCACCAACTGGTGGAAGGTATAAGTCCGGCGCTCGGCATGGAGCCCGCAGACGGTGCTGTATACGTCGGATAAGAGCTGGACCGGCCGCACCTCGCGGACCACGGCCTGCGCCAGCAGGGCCAGCGCTACCGAAATCATGCTGTCGCCGTCATTCCCGTCGTTCAGGATACATTCACAGCCGGTCAATTGGACCTGGAGGGCACAGTCCGCCTCCTCCTCCACGCCGGAGACCTCCATGATCTGGGAGAACGGCAGATCAAAGCTGGCCGGGCACAGGGTATTGGAGGGGTCCCGGTAGAGCAACTGAAGGTGGACCTCCCCTTTAAAGATCAGTTTATTGCCGATGAGCTTGGATTCGCTGCATTCGATATCAGCCCGGCTCTTGAGCAGCTCTTCCACCCGGGGTTTGGTGCCTGAGATGGATACATCGTCGGAGAAGGAGAAGGGCTTCTCCTCCACCGCAGTGACCAGATAGGCGTTCTGGGTCTCTGTGAGCTGCTGGATGCCGCCCTCGGCCGGGCAGGTCACGCCGTCGCAGAGGCTCTCCGTCTGCCGGTCAAAGACCGACACTTCCACCGCCAGATCCACCCGGGTCAGGACCTTGCGGGGGTTAAGACTCCGGGCGTCTGCCGAGTGGACCCGCGGCATTGCCGTCACCAGACAGCCGGCATGGATGCCCAGGGCCTCCGCAGAGCAGGTAAAGGGGATTGTGACGGTCATGCGGCGGACGCCCTCCGCCCCGTCGGGCAGATAGAGCACAGCGGCACGGACAGAGCCGGAAATCTCTGCCCGTCCCTCCTGGGCCTCTTTTCCCTTGAGGCACACCATGGCCTCACAATCCACGATGCGGAGGATGTCCGGACAGGCGTCGGGGACGATGGTCTCCAAGGTTTCCTCGTGGAAGAGGGTGGTGTCCAGCACGGTATCATAACAGTTGAGATGGGTTGTGTTCAATTCCAGCTCCATAGCATTCCTCTCCTTGTACTCCTGCGGGTCGCGGGACGGGCCGGGCGCATCCCGTCCCACGCCTGCACTTGATTCTAGGAGAAGCATATGTAGAAGGGGCCAGGCTTATGATTCTTTTCCGATGTGTTATTTCAGTCCAAAGAGGGCCCTGAGGATGCCGCACAGGCATTTGGGAGAGCGGACGACGACGATCTTCAACAAAAACGCCTCCTTTCCACGGAAACTGGCAGGTCTGCTGCTACCAGTATACGCAGAAAGAAGGCGCTGTGTGTGCCGGTCCGCCGGCGAAAAACCTATGTCTGGGGCAATTCCCATGCTTTGTGCTCTTTGGCCTGCTCGTACAGCCGGACATAGCTCTCATGGCGGCTGGCCGGGATTCGTCCTTCCGCCAGGGCGGCACGTACGGCGCAGCCCTTCTCCTTTACATGGGCGCAGCCGGTGAACCGGCACTGGCCCAGGTAAGGCTGAAACTCCCGGAACGCGTGCTCCAGGTCCTCTTTCCGCACAAGCTCCATGCGCTCGGTGTCAAAGGAGGAGAAGCCGGGGGTATCGGCCACGATGGCTCCGCTGGAGAGCTGGTAGAGCTCTACATGGCGGGTGGTATGCCGCCCACGGCCCAGCTTATCGCTGACCGCTCCCACCTGAAGCCGGAAGCCGGGCTCCAGGTAGTTCAGAATACTGGACTTGCCCACTCCCGAGTTCCCGGTGAAGGCAGATACCTTTCCGGCGATGAGTTCCGCCAGCCGGTCCATCCCCTCGCCCGTCTCCGCACTTACCCGCAGGGTGGGGAATCCGGCGGCGGTATAGGTGTCATAAAGACAATCCCCTGCGTCCAGATCGCACTTGTTGATGCAGATGACGCAGCCGCAGCCCTCTTTCCCGTCAGCGATGGCGGTCATCCGGTCGATGAGGAAGGGATCGGTAACCGGGATGGCCCCGGAGGCAATGATGACGAGCTGGTCGATGTTGGCCACCGCCGGCCGCTGGAACTGATTGACCCTGGGCAGGATCTCGTCCAGCGCGCCGGTACCGTCACCCAAATCGGTGAACCGCACCCGGTCCCCCACCAGGGGCGTGACCCGCTGGTGGCGAAATTTGCCCCTGGCCCGGCAGGTGACCGTCTCCGTCCCGGTGTAGACGTAGTAAAAGCCGCTGAGAGCCCTCAGAATCATTCCGCTGTCCGTACCCATCAGGAGAAGGTCACCGTCCTGCTCTCATAGAGAGAGCCGTTGATATAGATGTCCACCCGCTGTGTGCCGCTGCCCGGCACTGAGGGGCTGATCGGGCTCATGTGGCGGGGGACACTGTTTTCGTACATCTTGGTTCCGCCCACATCAATCCGCACGGTAAGCGTGTCGTCCGGATCGCCCTCCGGCAGTGTGATGGGTATGCTCTGACTGCTGACGGTGGGCTCCGTGCCGCCAGACCCATTGGCCGGTACGTCCGGCTCGCCGCTGGGGGGCGAGCTCTCCCCTCCCGGTGCAGTCGGCGACTCCTCCGGCGGCGTGGAGGATGCGGGGGGCTGGGTGGGTTCGGTGACCGTGCCCTTGCTGTACTGGACGTTGACGGTGGTGCCCACCTCCACATCCTGATAGGATTCAATGCTCTGCCAGACGATTCTGCCCGCCTCTTCTTCGCTTGTGACCGGCAGAGCCTGCCCCAATTTAAGCCCCAATTCATTCAGCATGGTCTCGGCATCCTCCACATACTGGCCGATCAGAGGGATCATGGTAACCGTCTCAGGCTTGGGGCCCAGGCTCACCACCAGGTGGACCTTCTGGCCGGGTGCCAGCTCGATACCCTCCACCGGGTCCGTGGAGATCACGTAGTTGCGGGTCACAGTGCTGGACGCATATTCCGGGTCCGCCCAGCCTATGCCCTCATTTTTGAGTATGGCCAGCGCTTCCCGGAGCTCCTTGTTCACCACGCCCGGCATAAGGATGGAATCCTCGCCGGCACTGATATTTACGGTAATGGTAAAGCTGTTGCCTTTTACCGTTTTTTCCGCCTCCGGAGACTGCTTGACCACCTGGCCCGCCGGATACTCGTCGCTGAGGATGGTATCCCCTTCCACAATGGAAAAGACTCCGGACTCCACCTCGGGCAGCTTTGCAATCTCCTCCAGCGTCTTGCCCCGCAGGTCGGGCACTTTGTGCTCCTGAACGGCCGGATTAAAGATGTCGCTGAAAAAGGTCATCCAGAGGAAGACGCCGATGCCGACGATGAAGATCAGAATCGCGGCCACCGCCATGGGGGCGGCCAGTGAAGAGCCGTGATCACGGCTGCGCCCCCGCCTGCGGCCCCGGAAGTCGTCATCGTCCTCCTCTGGCTCGTCCTCCCGAGGACCGACCGGACGGCTATGGGCCGGCGGCGGGGTGTGGTAGATACGCTGGCGGCCTGTGGTCTCGATGACCTGGGTGGGTTCATCTCCGGCGTCCCCTGTGAACAGGTCGGCGGGGGTATATTCAAAATTGATGTTGGGGTTTTTGCGGAACTCCTCCAAATCGGCCAGCATGGCGTCGGCGGAGAGATAGCGCTGCTCCACATTGGAGGCCATGGCCTTCATGGTGATGGCCTCCAGGGCCTCGGGAATGTCGGGATTCAGCTCCCGGGGGGCCAGAGGGATGGAGTTGATGTGCTGGATGGCCACGGAGACCGGCGAGTCCCCCTCGTAGGGCAGGCGGCCGGTCAGCATCTCATAGAGCACTACGCCGGCGGAGTAGATGTCGCTGCGGGCGTCGATGCGGCTGCCTCTGGCCTGCTCCGGCGAGATATAGTGGACCGAGCCCAGCGCCTCCTGAGTCAGGGTAGACTGCGCGGCGGAGGCCAGCCGGGCAATGCCGAAGTCCGCCACCTTGATGCTGCCGTCCCGGAGCACCATAATGTTCTGGGGCTTGATGTCCCGATGGATGATGCCTCTGCCGTGGGCATGGGACAGCGCCTTCATGATCTGGGTGATGAAGTGCAGGGCCTCCTTCCAGCTCAGAGGCTCCCCCTTTTTCTGCATATACTGCTTGAGTGTGATGCCGTCCAGCAGCTCCATGACGATATATTCCAGATCGGAGGATTTGCTCACGTCATATACCGCCATGATATTGGGGTGGGAGAGCATCGCCACGGCCTGTGATTCGTCGTGAAATCGGCGCCGGAATTCGGCGTCCTGGGCCAGATCGTCCCGGAGAATTTTGATGGCCACCAGGCGGTTGAGGCGGTGGCAGCGGGCCTTATAGACCACTGCCATGCCGCCGGTGCCGATGACCTCCAATATTTCGTACCGGTTGTCCAGCATTTTCCCTATGTACTGATCCATGATACAGGTATCCCCCTTGGTCACATTTGAAGCAGGACCGCAGTCACGTTGTCCGGCGCCCCCCGGGAGAGTGCAATCTCCAGCAGACGCTGGCAGCAGTCCCCGGCCGCGCCGCCGTGGAGCACCTCATAGAGGATTTCCTGTTCCGTCACTACATTACTCAGTCCGTCGGAGCACAGCAGCAGCCAATCCCCCTCTTTGAGGGGCTGCCGGTAAAGGTCGGCCCGGAGCTGGGACTCGGAGCCCAGCGCCCGGGTAATGAGATTCTTCTGCGGATGCTGTCTGGCCTCCTCAGGCGTGATCCGGCCCTTGGCCACCAGGTCCTCTACCACCGAATGGTCCCGGGTCAGCCGTTGGATACCCCCCGCGTTGACCAGATAGGCCCGGCTGTCTCCGATGTTAAGGAGATAGGCCATTTCCCCGATGACCAGCACGGCCACCATGGTGGTCCCCATTCCCCGGCACTCCGCGTCGATACCCGCGCGGAAGTGGACTGCCTGGTTGGCCTGTTCCGCCCCAAAGTTGAGCAGAGCCTCGGGGTCGGCCCGCCACTGATCCACGCTGCGCTCCCGCGCCGTGTCCAGGAAGGTGTCCACCGCCAGGCGGCTGGCTACATTGCCTGCTCTGGCGCCCCCCATACCGTCGCACACGATGCCCAGAGCCACGTCGGGCTGGGTAAGCTCTATGTGGAAATCATCCTGATTTTGCTGTCGGACCACACCCTTATCGGTGACGCCCCATATGTTCATGGTTAACCATTCCTTTCGCCGGTCCGGCCGGCCTTTCAATGAATGGACGTATGTCGGAAGTCAGCCCTCCTGCATGGCCTTGCGACGCAGTTGTCCGCAGGAGGCGTCGATGTCGCCGCCCAGCTTCCGCCGGACGGTGACGGTGATGCCGTGCCATTCCAGCCGTTTCTGAAATGCCGCTACCCGGCGGCTGGGCTTCAGCGGGCTCTCCTTCACCTCGTTGAGAGGGATCAGGTTCACATGCCCCGGCGTGCCCTTCAGATGCCTGGCCAGCAGGTCGGCCTGCCAATCGCTGTCGTTCACACCGTCGATCATGGCGTACTCATAAGAGATGCGCCGGCCCGTCGTCTCAAAATAGCGGCGGCAGGCGGCAAAGAGCCGCTCCACCCCCACCGCCCGGTTTACCGGCATGATGCGGGACCGGGTCTCATCGTCCGGTGCGTGGAGGGACACCGATAAAGTCAATTGTAGCTTATGATCGGCCAGTTTGTCAATTTGATCGGCCAGACCGCAGGTAGACAGCGAGATGTGACGCATGCCGATGTTGAGCCCCTCCGGGTGGTTGACCAGTTCCAGAAACCGCAGTACCGTGTCAAGATTGTCCAGCGGCTCCCCAATGCCCATCAGCACGATGTTGGAAATGGGTACGCCGGAATCCAGTCCGGTAAAGAGCACCTGGTCCAGCATTTCAGCCGGTGTCAAGTCTCTTACCTTGCCGCCAAGCGTAGAGGCGCAGAAGGCACAGCCCATCCGGCAGCCTACCTGAGAGGATATGCATACAGTATTCCCATGATGATAACGCATCAAAACCGTTTCAATGCAGTTTCCGTCCTCCAGACGCCATAAATATTTGATGGTACCGTCCAGGGCGGAGACCTGCTTCCGGGCGACTTGAGGCCGGGTGATAAGGCATTCGGCCGCCAGCTTCTCCCGCAGGGCCTTGGAGAGGTTGGTCATCTCCTCGAAGCTGCCCGCGCCCCTGTGGAGCCAGGTGAAGATCTGCTTGGCCCGGAAGGAGGGCTCTCCCCCTGTCTTGAGATAGGCGCCCATCTCCTCCAGGGTCATGGATTTCAAATCAATCATAGGCACCTCCGTAATTTGGCGATGTAAAAGCCGTCTGTGCCATGGATATGCGGCCACAGGGTCAACCGCCCTCCCTCTACCGGCCCAATGGGGGCGGGAAGAGAAAAGGCTTCCGGCTGAAAATCGGGGTGGGCGTCCAGGAAGGCGTCCACCACCTCCCCGTTTTCCCGGGGCAACAGCGTACAGGTGCAATACAGGAGGACGCCGCCCGGCCGGACATAGGCGGATACATTGTCCAGAATCGCCCGCTGTACAGCCGGCAGTCCCTCCAGCGGAGCGGGGTCCTTATAGCGGATGTCCGGCTTCTTACGGATGATGCCCAACCCGGAGCAGGGCACGTCGGCCATCACCAGATCAAAGGCGTTCTCATAGCCCGGCTTCCGGCTCCTGGCATCCAGCACGCCGGCCTGCACACAGGTGAGGCCCAGGCGTTTCGCCCCCGCCTCAATCAATTTTTTCTTATGCGGGTGGATGTCGCAGGAGAGGACCTCGCCCCTGTCTTCCATCGCGATGGCGGCGGCAAAGGACTTGCCGCCCGGCGCCGCACAGGCGTCCAGGACCCGCGTACCGGGCTCCGGGCCGGCCGCCAGCACCGCCAGCCGCGCGCCGGCGTCCTGGATATAAAACCGCCCCTCCTGAAAGGCGGCCAACCGCTCCAGATCCCCGCCTCCAGTGAGGGTGATGCAGTTGGGCAGCCATGGATGGGGCTCGGCCCGCAGCCCTGCGGCTTCCAGGGTCTCCAGCACCTGCTCGGACGTCGTCCGAACCGTATTGATCTGAGCCACCGTGGCCGGCTCCCCATTGTCCGCCGCCAGAAGACGCTCGGTTTCCTCCGACCCCAGCATGGACTGAAATGTGCGTACCAGCCAGAGAGGATGGCTGTACCGGATGGACAGATATTTGGCCTGGTCCTTCCGGTCGATGAGGGGCAGCCGTTCCAGATTACGGGCCGCCGTCCGCAGGATACCGTTGACCAGACCTGGGCTGCGGGGATTCTTGCTGTATTTCCGGGCCAGCTCCACCGACTCGTTCACTGCGGCGCTGGCAGGAATCTTGGTCAGAAAGGCCATCTGATAGATGCCCAGGCGCAGCGCGTTGAGCACCCGGTTTTCCAGCCGTTCCACCTTTACCGTGGAGAATTTCCCGATATAGAAGTCACAGAGCAGCTTGTTCTGAAGCACGCCGAAACAGAGCCGGGTGGCCAGCGCCGCATCCCGGCTGTCCAGTCCCGCCTCTCGGATGATCTTTTTCAGGGCCAGGTCGGACCAGGCCCCCTGCTTTTCGCAGGCGGACAGGGTCACCAGGGCCACTTCACGGGCGCTCTGCACACCTGCCATATCAGTCTCGCCGCCTTCCGTTGAATGCCAGTACAAACCGCAGGAGCTGAGCCAGGGACACCAGCAGTGCCGCCACATAGGTCATGGCGGCCGCGCTGAGTACCTTTCTGGCGCCTCGCAGCTCCTCATCGTCCAGCAGGTAGCCGCCCTCCAGACTCTCCAGTGCCCGCCTGGAGGCGTTGAACTCCACAGGGAGGGTCACCACCTGGCCCAGCACCGCCACGCCAAAGAGGATAACCCCCAGGCCAAACAGGGGCTGGGAGTATAAAAACAGGCCGATGACGATGAGGAGGATGGAGAGCTGAGAGCCAAAATTGCATACGGGTATGATGGCGTTTCGAAGCCGGATGGGTCCGTAGCCCACGGCATACTGCACCGCGTGGCCCGCCTCATGGGCGGCTACGCCCATGGCGGCCACGCTGTTGGAGGCGTAGACCGCGTCGGACAAGCGGATCACATTGCTCCGCGGGTCGTAGTGATCGGTCAGCCTTCCTCTGACCCGCTCAATGCGCACATCGGTGACGCCGTGCTGCCGCAGCACCGCCTCGGCCGCCTGTGCGCCGGTATAGCCCCTTGCGCTGCGCACCCGGTCATAGCGGTTGAAGGTAGAGGAAACCTTGAGCTGGGCGAACAGGGCGATCAGCATGGCAGGGATCAGGATCATCCAGTAGTAGGGATCGTAGCCATAGAAAAAGTAGGGCAAGGCAAACGCCTCCTTGTCAGTTCAGCGGGTGGCCCCGCAGGTAATCCGCCGCCTTCATCCGTTTTCCGCCATCGGCCTGGAGCTCGTCGATGTGGAGCACCGTTCCGCCGCCGCAGGCAATGTCGATCCCCCGCTTCCCCGCCTCCAGAATGGTGCCGGGGGCCGCATCGGTGGTTTGGAGGGGAATGTCAGTGGAAAAGACTTTACAGCGGATGCCGCCAAATTCCGCCACCGCAGCGGGCCAGGGCAGCAGGCCCCGAACCTGGTCGTGGAGCGTCCGGGCCGGTTTGTTCCAGTCCATGGGGGACAGCTCGCGGGACAGCATGGGAGCATAGGTGGAGCCCGCCTCGTCCTGGGGCGTCCGGACGGCGGTCCCCGCCCCGATTGCCTCCACGGCAGAGACCAGCAGCTCTGCCCCCAACTCCGCCAGTCGGGCTGTGAGCATCGGGGCCGTCTCGTCCGCGCCGATGGGAGTGGACGCCTGGGAAATGATGTCGCCTGCGTCCAGCGCGGGGGCCATATGCATGATGGTGACGCCGGTGACGGTCTCGCCGTTGAGAATGGCCCAGTTGATGGGGGCGGCCCCCCGGTACTTGGGCAGCAGGGACGAGTGGACGTTGATACAGCCTCGGGCCGGATAATCCAGAATCTCGGAGGGCAGGATCTTACCGTAAGCCGCCACCACGATGAGCTCCGGGTCCAGCTCCCGGAGATACCCCAGCGCCTCCCCATCCCGCATCTTTGCGGGCTGGAACACGGGGATTTCATGGGAAAGGGCACATACCTTTACAGGGCTTGGCAGCAGCTTCATTCCCCTGTTCTTGGGTTTGTCCGGCTGGGTAAAGACGCCACAGACAGTATGCCCCGCTCCCAGAAGGGCATTCAGAGAGGGCACCGCAAATTCCGGCGTGCCCATAAAGAGGATCTTCACTGGCCCTCCTCCTCCAGCATCTCATCCAGCTCCTCCTGGGTATAGAGCCGGTCGGCCAGCTCGGTGAACAGATGCCCGTCCAGATGGTCGATCTCGTGGCAGAAGCAGCGGGCCACGATGCCCTCTCCCTCCGCCTCAAAGGTCTGACCGCTGCGGTCCTGCGCCCGGACCCGGACCTGCATGGGCCGCTCCACCATGCCCCACATCCCGGGGACGCTGAGGCAGCCCTCCAGGCCGTCCTGGACCGTTTCGGAGCGGGAGATGATCTCCGGGTTTACCAGCTCTAGCATCTCCCCCTTGCCATCCACCACGATGACGCAGCGGCGGAGAATGCCCACCTGGGGCGCCGCCAATCCCGCGCCGCCCGCCTGATCCAAAGTTTCCTTCAGATCGTCCAGCAGGTCATGAAGGCGTCCGTCAAAGCCGGTGACGGGCCGGGACTTTTTGCGGAGAACCGGGTCCTTATCCGTCAAAATCTTTCTCAAAGCCATGTTTCTATCCTCCGTTAATCGTATGGATTGACGTCTGCAAACACGGAGACGCCTTTGTTTTCCCTGTCGCTGTGGGCTGCGTACAGCAGATGGGACAGCAGCGCGCGCACCTGTCTGGTATTTTTGCAGCACAGGGTGAGCCGGTAGCGGTAGCGGTTGTTCACCTTGGCCACCGATGCCGGGGCCGGTCCCAGCAGTCTGGGGCCCAGCGCCGCCAGCTCCGGCCGGCGCAGCCAGTCCTCCAGCCCCAGGCGCAGACGCATGCAGGTCCGGAGCACCGCCGCCTCGTCCACCCCGGAAGCGGTGAGGACGAACAGGTCCTGAAAGGGTGGGCGCCCCATGAGCTTCCGAAAGCCGATCTCCTGCTCATAGAAGCTGTCGTAATCCTGGGCGGCGGCAAACCGGATGACCTCGTTGTCGGGGGTATAAGTCTGGATGACCGCCCGGCCCGCCTTTTCACCCCGGCCCGCCCGGCCTACCACCTGGGTCAGCAGGGAGAAGGTCCGCTCCCCCGCCCGGAAGGAGTCCACATAGAGGGCCAGATCTGCTGCGATCACGCCCACCAGGGTGACGTTCTCAAAATCCAGCCCCTTGGCGACCATCTGGGTCCCCACCAGGATGGGAATCTTTTCCCGCTCAAACCGGGAGAGCATGGCCTCGTGGGATTGGGTGGCGGTGACGGTATCGGTGTCCATGCGGAGGACTTCCACGCCGGGGAACCGCTCCTGGAGCTCCTCCTGGACCCGCTGGGTGCCGATGCCGATGAAGTTGAGGCCGCCGCCGCACGCCGGACAGGCCGGGGGCAGCTTTTCTGAATGGCCGCAGTGGTGGCACATCAGGCGGCCATTGGCGGAGTGGTAGGTGAGGTAGGCCGAGCACCGGGGGCAGGTGGGCGCCGCACCGCACTCTCCGCAGGACACCATCCGGCTGGCCCCCCGCCGGTTGAGGAACAGGATGCTCTGTTCCCCCCGCTCCAGGTTGGCCATCAGCTCCCGGTGGAGCAAGGCGCTGATGGGGCCCCCGTTGCCGCGGCGCAACTCATCCTTCAGATCGGTGATATAGACCCGGGGCAGTGCCCGTTCGTTGTAGCGCCGGGTCAGAGACACCATATGGTAGACCCCGGTTTTGGCCAGGTACATCGTTTCCACCGACGGGGTGGCCGAGCCCAGCACCAGTAGGCCCCCGCCCTTGGCACAGCGGTATTTTGCCACGTCCCGGGCGTGGTATCGGGGGGTATTCTCCGATTTGTAGCTGGCCTCCTGTTCCTCGTCCAAAATAATGAGGCCCAGATTCCGCAGCGGCGCAAACACCGCAGAACGGGTGCCCAGCACCACCCGGGCCGCTCCGGACCGAACCCGCTTCCACTCGTCGTACCGCTCCCCCGCCCGCAGGGAGCTGTGGAGCACCGCCACGTCCGGGCCAAAGTGGGAGGAAAAAATATGCAGGAGCTGTGGTGTCAGCGCGATCTCCGGCACCAGCACCAGGGCGGTCTGTCCCCGCTCCAGCGCGGCGCGGATGAGCTGGATATAAACCTGAGTCTTGCCGCTGCCCGTCACACCATAAAGCAGAGCCACGGCGGCCTGCTTGCTACGGGCCAGGGTGTCCAGCGCCGCAAAGGCCGCTTGCTGCTGGTCATTGAGGACCGTGGGAGCGGCGGGCTCGGACTCTTCCGGCACCGCGCGGCGGAAGACCTCTCTCTTTTGCAACGTCAGAATGCCGCTTTTGGCCAGAGAGCGCAGAGTCGCGCTGGATGCGCCGGTAAAGTAACAGATCTCCTTGGAGGACGCGCAGCCGATGCCGCACAGGAGCTCCACCACCGCATAGCGGAGAGGTGCGGATTTCCGCTTTGGCGTTACCAGCGATAGTGCCTCCTCGGCGGGCATGGCCAGCGCGGCCACCTGCTCGGTCTTATCACCCACGCCTCGGGCGGCGCTGGTCTCCAGCGTCAGAATGCCTCGCTCCACAAGCTGGCGCAGAGTCGGATTGGGGTCCTTGCCCTCAAAGGCCGCACGGATATCCGTGCGCTCGGCGGAACCCCCGCAGGCCCAGAGCATATCCAACAGCCGCCGAGCGGGCTCGGAGCGGCCCACGGCCTGGTAGGATTTCTCCCTGTCGATCCCTTCCGCAATGCGATAGCTGTCGTGCAGAGAGAACCACAGCCCCGCCGGGAGCATGGCCCGGACCGCCTCATAGACCGTGCAGAAAAAGCGCTCCCGCATCCACAGGGCTAGCCGGATTCCCTCCCGGTCCAGCACCGGGGCCTCGTCCAGCAGCGACACCAGGGACTTGAGCCTCTTCTCCGTGGCGGAGGCCTGACCCGTGGTCAGTATGATCCCCTCCGTCCGCCGGTTTCCGGCTCCAAAGGGTACGATGACCCGGACGCCCGGACAGGCGCCTTCTTCCAGTTCGGGAGGAATCCGATAATCATAGGGCTTGTCGATGGCGTAGGTCACGGCGGAGAGCGCCACCCGTGCAATGCGTGCCGGTTCTGTCACGCGCTTCCCCCCTGTCTCCACAAAAGGCAAGCGCCGTGTCTGTCCGGCACTTGCCTTTCCTTTCATTGCGCCTGCGGCACCGTCTCGCCGGTCACCTTGCCGTCGGCCACTTCACGGATAGCGATGGATACCGGCTTGTCCTCCAGCGGATAGCCCTCATCCTCGGCCTCGGCGGCAATTTCGCGGGCCCGGTGGGCCACCACGTTCACCAGCTGATACCGGCTGGGCACCTGTTTGAGCAGATCGTTCATTGCGGGATAGAGCATCATAAGTCATTACACTCCTTCTACAAGATGAATGCGGTTTCTGGTCCGGCAGCCCTCTGCGACCAGGATGGAGATGATCTCCGCAGCCGCTTCGGATACCTTGTCATTGACCACCAGATAATCGTAGTGGGGAATTTCCTTATATTCCTCCCTCGCCTTCTGGAGCCGCCCGGCGATCACGTCCTCACCATCGGTGTGGCGGCCGTGGAGACGGCGGGAGAGCTCCTCAAAGGAGGGCGGAATGATGAAAATGAGAACTGCCTCCGGACACTTGGCGCGGACCTTGGCGGCGCCCTGCACCTCAATGTCCAGCAATACGTCGATCCCGGCGGCCAGCTTCTCCTCGATGACCTTCAGAGAAGTGCCGTAGTAATTGCCTACATACTCCGCGTGCTCCAGCAGCTCGCCGTTGGCGATCATCCGCTCAAACTCCGGCCGATCCACGAAATTGTAGTTAACGCCGTTGGCCTCTCCCACCCGGGGCTGCCGGGTGGTGAAGGAGACGGAGAAGTGGATGTCCTGCCGCTGGCCCAACAGCTCTGAGATGACGGTGCTCTTTCCCACGCCGGAGGGGCCGGAGAGAACAATCAACTGTCCCCGCGCCTTTTTCCGAAATGGCATCAGTCCTCCCCCTCCTCTTCCGCGGCCTCTGCGGCCTCACGGGCGCCCAAGCGCCCGGCCACGGTCTCCGGCTGGATGGCCGAGAGGACGATGTGGTCACTGTCCATGACCAGAACGGCGCGGGTCCGCCGCCCATAGGTGGCGTCGATCAGGACGCCGCGGTCCCGGGCCTCCTGGATCATGCGCTTAATGGGCGCAGACTCCGGACTGACAATGGCAATCAGCCGCCCGGCCGATACCATGTTGCCAAATCCAATATTGATCAGCTTCATGTGCTCCGCCCCTCTTTACTCCAGGTTCTGAATCTGCTCACGGATCTTTTCAATCTCCGCTTTGATGTCGATCACCTTTTTGGAGGTCTCAATATCATTGCATTTTGAGCCGATGGTGTTGGCCTCGCGGTTGAATTCCTGAATGAGGAAGTCCAGCTTTCGGCCCACCGGTACGTCCAGCTCCAGCATCTCCCGAAGCTGGGACAGATGGCTGCGCAGACGCACCGTCTCTTCATCCACGGCCACCTTATCGGCAAAAATGGCGGCCTCCGTGAGGATGCGGCTTTCATCAATCTGAGTATTTTGGAGCACATCCCTCATTTTAGCCTCCAAGCGGGCCCGGTATTCCGAAACCGTTTTGGGCGACTGCTCCTCCACAAAGGAGGTGAGGCGGCCAATGGTCTCTGCCCGGGAGAGGATATCCTCCCGCAGCTTCTGCCCCTCACGCTCCCGCATGGCGCTGAAGTCGGCCAGGGCCAGATCCAGCACCTGACAGATATCCGCCGCCACGGTCTCCACGTCCTCCTGCGCCTTTTCCACCAGGAGCACGTCCTGGAACCGGGACAGCAGGGATACCGAGAGATCGTCCCGCAGGCCGTAGGCGTCGCGCAGCTCCGTCAGTGCCGCATAGTAGCCGTCTGCCACCGGACGATTCACCGAGACGGAAACGCTGTCCGCCTTGGAGCTGTCGATGCTGACGAATACGTCTACCTTGCCACGGGAGATGCTGGTCTGGACCCGGGTCTTGATGGCGTCCTCGGCAAAGACATACAGCCGGGGCATTTTAATGGAGCAGTCCAGATAGCGGTTATTGACCGAGCGAACCTCCACCGTGATGGTGCGCTCATGCAGGACCGCCTCTCCTCTGCCATAACCGGTCATACTTTTGACCATATGCGGTCCCCCCTTTCTCTTTCTTCCATCGTATGTTATAAGCGTCCCTTCCGCAGGACCCGGTCGATCCGCCGGCCGTAGAAGGAGATGACCTGTGAAAACCCAAAATCATAGAGCAGAAACACCACATTTCCGCCTGCGTAAACCAGCCAGAGGGCCTGCCCCGCCGCCGGCAGCGCTGAGAGCAGGACGGCCCGCAGGCCAAACCAAAAAACGGTAAGCACTCCGTTGAAAAAGACCAGCTTCAAAAATAGCTCCAGCGGCAGTCTACGCAGGCGCTCAACGGCATACTTGACGATGGGATAGAGTCCGAAAAAGAGCAGGTACAGCAAAGCGCCGCCCTTGTCCGGTAGCAGGATCAGGGCCAAAATACCCGTGCCCGCATAACACAGCACACCGGCGCCCACCCCGCTGGACACCACAGCCGCCGCCGGGGTCAGTCCTGCCAGAGCCACAATACCCATCCGTCCCGTGGGCAGGAGCGCGGACAGATAGAGCAGAATCAGGGACACAGCGGCCAGAACGGCGGTCAGCGCCACCCGGTATACGCCACGGCTCCCCCTCATGTCAGTGCCCACAGCCGCCGCACAGGCAGTTCATACACAGCATGGTGGTGCAGCAGTCGCAGCTATCCATTCCCATGCCGTAGCCGGCGGGCCGGTAGGCCTGTCCCCCCTGCTGCATCATGTTGTATGCCTGGCGGTACTCCGGGTTGCCCGGTTCCATGTTGCAGGCGATTTGAAATTGCTGCATGGCCTCATCCAGCCAGCCCTTCCGATAGGCGATGCTCCCCATCAGGAAATGCCACTCGCCGTCTTGGCGGGTCACTGTGTTCAAGAGCTGTTCCGCCTGCCCCAGATTGCCCAGATTGATGGCCTGGCGGACTCTGGCGTACACGCTGCCGCCGGAATAGGAGGCGCTCTGCTGCTGGTATCCGCCCTGATAGGAGCCCTGAGTCTGATACGCTCCGGCCGCGCCGCCGCTGCGCATCTTGGTGATGGCGTCGTACGCCTCATTGATCTCCTTCATCTTCTCTTCCGCCAGATCAGCCAGGGGATTGTTCTGGTAGTTATCGGGATGGTACTTCCGGGCCAACTCCCGGTAAGCGCGCTTAATCTCTTCGTCACTGGCATTCGAGCTGACGCCCAACACGCTGTATGGATCGTTCATGTCTCGTGTCTCCTACCTAATTGATTCTTCAGACGTCTCCAACGTCCGGTAAAGACCGCCTCCTCCACCATGGGGAGGCCCAGATACAGGATATTCGCCAATATGTCGCTCCAACATCCAAAGTCCGCCAGGCTGTATGCCGAGGCAGCCAAATTCAGCGAGTGCCGCAGCGTGGTCCGCAGTTCGTCTCCGTGGGCCTCCGGCCCATCAGGCCAGCGGGCCGCTGCCGGATTGTAGGCTCCGCTCTCCCGATCCTCCTGCAGATCGTCCCAGGCGTCCGTCAGGTAGATCCAGCGGCCCACATGGTAGAGCATCTGCGCCACCGCCCGGTCCCGGTCCGGCGGCCCAGCCGCCGGGGCCGCGCCCTGCAGGATGCGTGCAAAGGTGTCCGCCGTCCGGTCCAGGGACGGTGAGCCCGCCTGCTCCAGCGCCTGAAGCTCCTCCAGGCAGGTCACCACCTGTCGGTCAAAGTCCGGGACCCGGGCGGCGGCCTTCCGATAGGACGGGCGGAGCAGCAGCGACAGGAGCCGTGCGAAAATCCCCTTCCAAAAGGAGCGGTCCGCCACGCTGTCCCGCAGCTTCCAATAGGTCAGGATGACGCTCTCGTCCGCCGCGCGTTCCAGCGCCTGTCCGCCCTGGCAGGACGGCTTGCCCCGGAGCGGACAGGCCATACACCGTCGTCTGTGGATGACCGGTGGTGCTTTCCCGCCGTCCAGTACCATCACCAGGAATACAAAATCATAATTGAGGAACATCCGGGGAAGGAGCCCGTACCGCCGCCCCAGGGTGTGGCACAGGCCGCAGTAGACCGCCTGATAGGCCTCCCAGTCGCGGACCTTCAACTCATCCTTCCGCGGGCGTACATATCCGAACATCAGGCCCCTTTGATCTGAATGATGCGGAAGGTCATGGACCGGCTGCGCTTGAGGCGCCGGTCCACCAGAATGAGGATGCCGACGCTCAGAGCAAAGGCCAGGGCGGCCGTGCCGATGGAGCCCAGTTCGGACAGGTGCAGGAGCTGCCCCATTACATAACCGAGCACCAGCAGGACCATGGGCAGCAGGTACATGATCGCCGCCAGGCCAATGACCGGGGCGCTGTCGCTTTCTACCAGTACGGTGTCCCCCACATGGGCGCCCACCCGGTTATCCGCATCGGCCATCACGGTGGGAAGAGCCGCCGTGGGGGTGCAGCCGCCGCACTTGGAGCAGTCGTGGCTGCAAGCCCCTTTCCGGACCACCGCCACCCTGGCCTGTCCGTTGGAATAAATTTCTTTTACTTGCGCTACTTGTGTCATGGTGCCTCCTATGATGCCGCCGTCACCTTGATGACGATGGAATACTCGCCAACGACGCCGCACTTGCCGTCGCCGTCCAGATAGATCTTGACTTTTTGATTGAACTGCCCGGGCATCTGTGCGGCGTCCTGAAGGTCTGCCACCACCCGGAGCTGATAGGCCTCCACCGAATCCAGCAGCTCCGCCGGGCCGCGCACCTGTACCTGTAGGGACTGGGTGACCTTTTCCACATCCACGCCCGCAGGCTTATTGATGATCTCGATGTCGTTGGTCTCCAGCGTCCGGGTCTCCAGTCCGCTGACCTTCACCTTGACGGTGACCTTGGTCATACCGCTGTCGTTGGTCAGCGCCGGGTCCAGGACCAGGTTGAACTCATAGGTGTCCTTCAACTCAGACAGATCAATCTCGCCCACAATCTTGGTGCTGCCCTCCAGGGGCTGGATGTCCTCGGCCGCGCCGGAGATGGAAATGCTGTCCGGGGAGAGCTCGTAGCTTACCACGTCGTTGAAGTTGTCCGCCGTGACGCCGCCTCCATAGACAAATCGAACGTCCAGAGGCAGGTCCAGGGTCATATAGACGGGCAGAACCACGCTGGCCGACTCCGCGTCTGTGACGATATCGGAGCCGTCCACCTCGCTGCCCTCGGCATCAATGAAGGTAATGCTCAGCTCGCCGGTATAGGTTTCAGACAGGTCCTGGCGGGAAACGGTGACTTGGGCGTGATCCACATTCTTGATCAGCTCTTCCGGACCCTTGATCTCCACGGTGGATGGGGTGATGATGAAGTCCCCGACGCGGAAGCCCTCCGCCACCGTGCCGGTAAAGTTGCCCCTGACCTCCACCTGTTTGTTCATCATCCGTTCGATCAGGAGCTGGACGGTGTAGCTCTCCTGGTCCTGGACTGCGACGGAGCCGCCGGTGGCCGTGTAGGGCACGGTCACCTTACACTGGAATTCCTTCTCCCCCGCCGATTGGACGTCCGCCACATCTACTGAAACGGTGATGCTGTCCTTGTCGCTTTTGATACGGCTGATGACGTTCCGGTTGCCGTATACTTTCAGATCGACGGCCAACTCGGAAGAGGGTGCGATCATCAGGCCGCGGCTAGTCAGGACGTCCTCGTTGACGATGGTCACCGGGACATTATAGATGGTCGCGCTGGTAGTGGAGTTTACCTCGACCGTCACATAAAACCACAGCCCGATGGCGATGAGGATGGCGAGGACGATATTAAAGGCCTTGCTGTCAGTGATTCGTTTCCCCATCGTCACTTTCACCTTTTTTCGACTTGAATAGATTGGCCAGTACCGAGGGCTTGGCCGGTTCCTGCTCGGGCATCAGCTCGTTTTCCATCAGGCGCTCCAGCGTCTCGGGCGCCAAATGCCGCTTGAGCATCCCGTTGACCGCCACGGAGATGGAGCCGGTCTCCTCTGAGACGATGGCCACCACCGCGTCGGAGTTCTCGCTCATGCCGATCCCCGCCCGGTGGCGCATTCCCAGGTCCTTGGACAAATTGGTGTTCCCGGACAGGGGGAGCACACAGCCGGCGCCGACGATACGACCGTTGCGCACGATCACCGCTCCGTCGTGGAGCGGCGCTTTGTTCCAGAAAAGGTTTTTCAGCAGCTCTGAGGAGACGCTGCAGTCCAGCACCGTGCCGGTCTTGATGATGTCATCCAGAGGGGTTTTACGCTCAAAGACCATGAGTGCGCCCACCTTGTCCCGGGAAAGAGCCGTATAGGCCGCCACGGTCTGGCCAATGGCATCCTCAATCTCGGAGGGGATCTCCTCCTTGCTAAACATGTCCCCCAGCCGGCTGCTGCCCACCTGCTCGAGAAAACGGCGGATCTCCGGCTGGAATACCACCACCAGGGCCAACAGACCCAGCTCCACCGTCTTGCTCAAAATGAAATTGACGACGTTCAGCCGGAAAGCATTGGACAGGACAAGGGCGGCCAGCAGCAATACGATTGCCTTGGCCACCTGAGCGCCCCGGCTGTGCCGCACCAGCAGCAGCATCCGGTAGGCGATATAGGCGATGATGGCGATGTCGATGATATCGCTGATGGTGATCATCTGGATCTGGTTCCGGATGTTCACGAACAGTTGACCCGCCGCTGCAAAGAACGTGTCCATTTCCAAAGTCTCCCACAAAAACCGAATGCGCCGGGACGGCGCTTTAGCTGTTCCTGGAGCCAGCCAGAAAAAGCTGCCCTCCATTTGAATTATTATACTTGATTCAGTGGGAAATGGCAATACGGCGCCCCATTAATTTTCCCTTAAATTCCGAAGAGAACAGGAGAAAATGGACGCGTGAAGGCGCACGGCGGAGCGCCGTGCGCCTGACGATGGGACTGCTATTTTCCAAGCCGCGCCACAGCCGCCGCGAGCTGGTCGCCCTCTTTGCCGTGGTTGAAGGCGGAGAAGCTGGCCCGCACGGTCCCCGCCTTGAGGGTCCCGGCAGAGCGGTGCGCCAGCGGGGCGCAGTGGAGTCCTGCCCGGACGGCAATCCCCATGCCGCCCAGGGTCTCCCCCACCTCCTCGCAGTCCATCCCTTCCACCTGGAAGGAGAGGACGCCCGACTGGCAGAACAGGCCCCGGGCGGCATAGACCCGAACCCCCGGCAGAGCAGAGAGCTGCTCCGCGGCTCGGGCGGCCAGCCTGCGCTCGTGGTCCAGGATCTTCTCCTCCCCCTGGCTGCGTACGAACCGCAGGCCCTCCAGCAGTCCGGCCACGCCGGCGATGTTCTGGGTCCCCGCCTCCAGCCGGTCGGGCAGAAAATCCGGCATATCCTGCCGGATGGACACCGAACCTGTTCCGCCCCGCAGAATGGGGGCGGTCTCGTGATTGCACAGCAGTAGCCCGGTCCCCTGCGGTCCGTAAAGGCCCTTATGGCCGGGCATGGCGATGAAAGCAGCCCCCAGCTCATCCAGGTGCACCGGCAGGCAGCCGGCGGACTGGGAGGCATCCAGAATCAGAGGTACGCCCCTTCTGGCGCACAGGGCGGAGATCTCAGCCACCGGCAGCACATAGCCAAAGACGTTGGAGACATGGTTGCATACGACTGCGGAGACCTCCGGGGTCAGCAGCCGCTGGAACTGGTACAGGATGGTCTCCGGCTGAAACAGGGGCGAGGCGGCCACCTTCACCTTGACGTTTGGGATTGCGGCCAGAGGCCGCGTGACGGCGTTGTGCTCGTAGCCGGAAATCAGCACGGTGTCCCCCGGCTTGACCAGGGACTGAATGGCGATGTTGAGCCCATGGGTGGCGTTGAAGGTCAGTACCACATTGTCGGGCTCCCCCACGTGAAACAGCTCCGCCGCCGCCTGGCGGCAGGCGAAGGCAGTCTCCGCGGCCAGCATGGCAGGTTGGTGTCCGCCCCGTCCGGGCGTGGCCATGTGGTTGACCGCATAGGCGCTGGCACTGGCCACGGCGGTCGGTTTTTGCAGCGTGGTAGCGGCGGCGTCCAGGTAGATCATAGATCCACCTCCCGGTAGCTTCCGTCTGCTTCCGTCATATAGATTCGCTTGGGGGGCAGGTAGGCGCGGTTGAGGAGCACCAACGCGTCGGATAGACGGCGCTCGGACACCTTCACCGCGTGGCTGCAGCCTTCGCCCGCGATACTTTTGGGAGAGCGGAGAATGCGCGCGGTGATGCCCGCCCGCTCCAGAACGGAGGCCGTCCGCTGGGCATAGGTCAGGGAACGGCACACGATGAGATAATAGACCATTGGCATGACACTCCTCTCTTGCCCAGTGTATGCTGCAGGACTGGCACAGGGGACAAAAAAGCCCTTCCGGCTCCTTGGCCGAGAGGGCTTTTTCCTGCGCTACCGCTCCAGCGTCTCCAGCAGGGCCACCGCGTGAGCGGCCATGCCGTCCCCACGCCCCGTGAAGCCCAACCCCTCCTCTGTGGTGGCCTTCACGTTGACCCGCTCCGCCGGGACCCCCATATGCCGCGCCAGGTTCTGCCGCATCAGCGGGATGTGGGAGGCCAGCTTGGGGGCTTGGGCAACCACGGTGGCGTCTACATTTCCCACCTGCCAGCCGCTCTCCGCCAGCCGCAGGACCACCCGGTCCAGCAGCAGCAGGCTGGAAATACCCCGATAGGCCGGGTCGCGGTCGGGAAATAGCTTGCCGATGTCTCCCAGCCCGGCGGCGCCCAGCAGGGCGTCCATTACCGCGTGGGTAAGCACGTCGGCGTCGGAGTGTCCCAGAAGTCCCCGCTCAAAGGGCACGTCCACCCCGCCCAGGATCAGCTTTCGCCCTGCCGTGAGGCGGTGCACGTCGTAGCCGTGACCGATGCGGAATCCGCTCATACCAGTTCTCCCCTTCCATTCAGGATGCCCAGCCCCAGATTCAGGTCGGCCGGGGTGGTGATCTTGATGTTCTCATCGGAGCCCCGGGTCAGGCAGACCGTCATGCCCAGCCGCTCTACGGCTGCGCAGTCGTCTGTCAGTGCGGCGCCCTCCTCCGCCGCCTTTTGCAGCGCCGCCTTGATCAGGGAGGGCTCAAATACCTGCGGCGTCTGTACCGCGAACAGCTCTTCCCGGTTCAGCGTCTCTTCCACCAGACCGCCTGCGGCCCGCTTGATGGTGTCGTGGACCGGAACGGCCGGCGCGGCGGCTCCGCACTCGGCGGCCCGCAGGATGACCTGCTCCAGCACCTCCGGAGTAACAAAGGGCCTGGCTCCGTCGTGGACGCCGATGACATCGGCTGCCGGGTCGGTCTCCCGGACGCCCGCCAGCACCGACTGGGTGCGGGTGGCTCCACCCACCACCAGCTTCCGCACCTTCTGTAAAGCAAAATCCTTGCAGAGCTGGCCGGCGGGGACAATCAGATCCTGCCGGGTAACCACGATGATCTCCTGGACCAGCGGACAGTTCTCCAGGGCTTGCAGCGTGCGGATGAGGATGGGCACGTCCCCCAGAGGCAACAGGATCTTATCCATCCCCTCCATACGCGCAGAGGAACCGGCGGCGGGGACCACCATGGAGCACCGGGGCCCGGCGTGCTTTTTCCGGCGCAGTCGTTCAAACAGCGGCGGCATCTGCCATACACTTCCTTCCTGTTTGGCAAAAAAGGAGCCTGACGGCTCCTTTTCAGTGTACTCGAAAACAGCTTATTGCGCAAGTGCCGTATTTATGCGGGCTTCCACGTCTTCATAGCTGGTGTTTTGGGAAAGGACCAACTCGGAGATAAGGATCTGCTTGGCGGAGTGGAGCATCTTCCGCTCCCCGGTGGAGAGGCCGCGGTCCGTATCCCGCAGAGCCAGCCCCTTTACCACGCGGGCCACCTCGGTCAGGTCGCCGCTTTTCAGACGCAGCATATTTTCCCGGTAGCGCCGATTCCAGTTGGCGGTCATATCCACTTCAATGTCGGGGATAGAGGCAATGATACGGTCAGCCTCAGCGCTGTTCACCACCGGGCGCACGCCGATCTCTTCGCTGTTCGTGGTGGGGATCATGACCAGCATCCCGCCGACGGGAATTTTGAGCAGATAGTATTCCCGTACCACGCCGTTCACCTTTTTGCTTACGATGCTGTCTACGACACCGGCACCATGCATCGGATGAACAATTTTATCCCCTACCTGAAACATGAATCCACCTCCACAAAAACCGAAAAATAACTCTTGACAAATCTTATGAATAAGTTTATTATAAACCTTTCAATCATGATTTGCAAGGGCCTTTCTGGAATAAACTCTGTAAAAAAGCAGTAAAACACCCCGTTTCCACTTGGAAACGGGGTGTTTTTTCATTAGAACAGGATGGATTTACTCCTCCGCCTCAGAAGAAGCGACCACTTCGTCCGCCTCACCGGGCTGGTTGCGGGCATCCTCCAGCAGAGCGCGGATGGACAGAGACACCTTCTTGTTGTCCATGTCGATGTCGGTAATGCGCACGTCCACCATCTGACCCTCGCTCAGCACGTCGCCGGGCTTGTCGATGCGGTGGTCCGCGATCTGGGAGATGTGGATCAGGCCGTCCACACCGGGGACGATCTCAGCAAAGGCGCCGAAGGTCATGAGCTTGACCACCTTGACATTGGCGGTGCTGCCGATGCTGTAGGTGTTGATGAACTTGGACCAGGGGTCCTCCGTGCGGTCCTTCATGCCCAGAGAGATTTTCTTCTTCTCGGGATCGAAGGAAATGACATACACCTCCACGGTATCGCCCACCTTCACCACCTCGGAGGGGTGCTTGATGCGAGACCAGGACAGCTCGGAAATGTGGACCATGCCGTCCACGCCGCCGATGTCCACAAAGGCGCCGTAAGAGGTCAGAGACTTCACCACGCCGGTATAGCGCTTGCCCTCCTCGATCTCCTCCCAGACCTTGGCGGCCTTGGCGGCGCGCTCCTCCTGGGCCACGGCGCGGATGGAACCCACCACCCGACGGCGGGCACGGTTGACCTCGGTGATACGCATACGGACCTTCTGCTTCACCAGCTCGCTCATGTCGGCGTCACGGGGCAGGCCGGTCTGGGAAGCGGGAATGAACACGCGCACGCCCCGCACGGAGGCCTCTACGCCGCCCTTGTTGTCCTTGGTCACCACGCCCTCGACAGGGGTGTGATTCTCGCAGGCGGCCTCGATGTCATCCCAGCTCTTGACGGTATCCAGGCGCTTCTTGGACAGGGTGACAACGCCCTCCGCGTCGTTGACGCGCATGACGTAGGTTTCAATCTCGTCGCCCACCTTCACGATGTCCTCCACCTTGACGGTGGGGTCGTCGGACAGCTCGGATACGGGTATGTATCCGGCGTGCTTGGTGCCCAGATCCACGTAAATCTCCGTGGGCGTGATTTCCGTGACGATACCCGTTACCTTCTCCCCTGTATTTAAAGTCTTGATCGATTTCTCCAGCAGATCAGCGAAGGATTCTTCGATCTCCATGATTTCGTCGCTCATTTTGTCATAGACCTCCTTTATAATCCACCCGGGCGTGGAAGCGCCCGCAGTGACTCCTACAGAAGCCAGTCCCCGGAACGAGGACGGTTCCAGCTCCTCCGCCCCCTCGACGGCGACCACCCGGGGACAGAGGGCGCGGCACAGTTCCGCCAGCCGTTTGGTGTTGGAGCTTCGCCGGTCTCCGATGACAATCATGGCATCGGAACGGGCGGCCAACGCCTGGGCCTCCGTTTGCCGCGTACACGTAGCGCTACATATTGTATCAAAAATTTCTGCGTTTGTACATAGTTTTTTTGTTTTTTCTATACTTGATTCCCAAATTACGCGGGTGGAGGTGGTCTGCGAGACCAGTGTCAAGGGTTTTTCCCGATATTCTGGATGTTCCGACAGCCAAATCTCCCATTCCTCCGCGCCAGCCAGCACCACCGGGCGCCTGCACCAGCCGGCGATGGCCACCACCTCCGGATGATCGGGCGTGCCGATGATCACGGGCTGACGCCCCTCCTGCTCGGCTTTTTCCACCAGCCGGTGGATCTTGGTGACGTTGGGGCAGGCCGCGTCAATGACTTTGGCGCCCTTAGCCTTCAGCGCCTCATGCACCCGGCGGGGCTCTCCGTGGGAGCGCAGGATGACCGAACTGCCTTCCGGGACCTCATCCACGCTTCCCACACAGGACACGCCCTTTTTCGCCAGCCAGCTCACCACATGGTCGTTGTGGATGACGGGCCCCAGCATGACACAGGGCTCGCCCGATTCCGCCGCCTGTGCCGCCAGCTCCACCGCACGGCGGACGCCGTAGCAGAAACCGGCGGACTTCGCCAGCTCCACTCTCATGCCGCTGCCTGGGCCTTCAGAGCCCGAATCCGCGCCATCATGTCGTCGGCAATGGCGTGGTATTCCTCCGTGGTGGCCCGTCTGCCCGCCGTCACGGGATAATAGGGCTCTCCGATGATCACCGGAGTGCGGCCAAACCACTTTTTCTTTTCGGAGATATAGACCGGCAGGATGGGGACGCCGCACCGCACGGCCAGCATGGCGGCCCCGGTCTTGGCCTCGCCCGCTCCGCCGTCCTTGATGCGAGTGCCCTCCGGGAAGAGAAGCACTTTTTCCCCGCCTTTCAGGAACTTCATCGCCTGCTTGATGGCGCCCACATCGGCTTTGCCCCGGTCCACGCCGAATACGCCGGCCTTGCTCAGGAGCCAGCCGATCACGGGTACTCGGATCAACTCGGCTTTCGCCATGGCGCGGACCTGATGCTTGAGCCGGAAGGCGAATACCAAAAAAAAGGGATCAGAAGCCGCCGTGTGGTTGGCGCAGACCAGCACGCCGCCCTCCGGGATGTGCTCCCTGCCGACGGCCCGGCAGGGATGCACCAAATTAAAAAAGGGAAAAATAATACAGTAAAGTATGGCGTAAACGGTCCTCATTGGCCCAGTTTCCTCCTGATAGTCTCAAGTAAGGCATCAAAGCTCTCCTGCAGGGACAGACCCGTGGTGTCCACCGCGATGGCGTCTTCCGCCTGACGCAGAGGTGCGGCGGCGCGGGTGGTGTCCTTGCGGTCGCGCTCAATGATATCGGCCAGCACGGTCTCATAGCAGTCCGGCAGCCCTTTGGCCGCCAGCTCGGCATGGCGGCGGCGGGCCCGGTCCTCGGCGGAGGCGGTCAGGAAAATCTTCACGTCTGCGGCAGGCAGAACCACTGTGCCGATGTCCCGTCCGTCCATGATGACGTCATGGGTCCTGGCCAGGTCCCGCTGCATGTTCAGCAGAAACGCCCGTACCGCCGGGATGGCGGAGACGGAGGAGGCGTATTTGGAGATCTCCGGCCGGCGGATGGACTCGGTTACATCCTCGCCGCCCAGGTACATGTGCTGTAGCCCGTCGCTGCCGTAACGCAGGCGGATATCCGCGTCCGGCAGAAGGGCGGTGACGGCCGCCGCGTCGTCGGGGGCCACCCCCTGACGGCAGGCCAGCAGGCCCAGCGTACGGTAGATCGCGCCGGTATCGACATAGACAAAGCCCAGAGCCTCCGCCAACCGCTTGGCCATCGTACTCTTCCCCGCGCCGGACGGTCCGTCCACCGCGATGCTCCGAAATGACATATTCTTATCCCCCCAATACGCGCAGCGCCGCGGCCTGTCCCGCCGCACGGCCGGTACACCAGGCGATCTGCAGGTTGAACCCGCCGGTGTAGGCGTCCACGTCGATGAGTTCTCCGGCGAGGTATAACCCCTGCACCAATTTGGATTCCATTGTCCTGGGGTCGATCTCTCCCACCTTCACCCCGCCGGAGGTGACAATGGCGTCCTCCACCGGCCGCGGCCCCTGGACCTCAAAGCACAATGCCTTGAGCAACTCCAGCAGCCTGCGCCGCTGGACCTTGGTGACCGAATTGGCCGGCAGGTCCGCCGGAATGCCGGAGCGCGCCGTCAGCACGGGCACCAGCAGTCTGGGGGCCAGATGCTCCAGCACGTTGTGGAAGGCCTGGTTGGCATGCTCGCTGAACTCCCGCACCAGACGGGCGTCCAGCGTCTGCTCGTCCAGGGCGGGCTTCAGGTCGATGCAGACGGTATAGCGGTCCTTTTCATACTCCCGCATATGGGCGCTGGCGCTGAGAATCAGCGGTCCGGACAGGCCGAAGTGAGTGAACAACAGCTCCCCCTGCTCCTGAAAGACGACCTTGCCCCTTTGGTTCTTGACCCGCACCGACACATTGCGCAGGGAGAGCCCCTGCATTTGGGGGCACTCCTCCCCTTCGATCACCAGGGGGATCAGGGAGGGCCTGGGCGGCAGGACGGTATGCCCCAGCTCCGCCGCCATGCGGTAGCCGTCGCCGGTGGAGCCGGTCAGAGGATAGGAGCACCCTCCCGTGGCCAGCACGGCCGCAGCGCAGGGATAAGTGCCGCGCTCCCCTTTTACGCCGGAGATGCGGTCCTCCGTGGCCAGCAGGCGCACCGCCCGGTCCTCCACGATGGACACCTTCTGACGCCGCAGAGCCATGAAAAGCGCGTCGATGACATCCGCCGCCCGGTCGGACTGCGGAAAAACCCGGCCGCCGCGTTCCGTCTTGAGCGGGACGCCCAGGCCGGTAAAGAATTCCTGCACGGCGGAGGGAGGAAAGCGGGTCATAGCGCTGGTAAGAAAACGACTGTTATGCGGGACGTTGGAGAGCGCCTCGTCCGCAGGACAGTCGTTGGTAAGGTTACAGCGGCCTTTCCCTGTGATATAGAGCTTCCGGCCCACCTTCTGGTTGCGCTCCAGAAGGATGACGCAAGCGCCTGACTGGGCGGCGGTCAGCGCGGCCATCATGCCCGCCGCGCCGCCACCTACCACAACGATCTGAGATTCCAAAGTGAAGCCCCTTTCAGCGGGTCTTTATTCCTCGACCTTTTCGTAGACGCCATACTCCGACCAAATCTGCTCCAGATTCACAAAGGTCTGCTCCACATCCTCGTTTTTCCTGCGGCCCACCGCCACAATGAGGGCGTTGACCAGGCTCAAAGGCGCCACCAGGGAGTCCACAAAGGAGGCCATATCGCTCTTGGCCAGCAGGGTCTCGGTGGCGATTTCGGCCAGCGGAGAGGCCTCGGAATCGGTCAGCGCAATGACGTTGGCCCCCCGGTCCCGGGCAAAGCGCATGGCCTTTACCGTGCGGCTGGAGTACCGGGGAAAGCTGATGCCGATGACGGCGTCCTCGGGGCCCACACGCAGAAGCTGCTCGAAGATCTCACTGGCCGAGGTGGTGTGGACCAGCGCGATATTATCAAAGATCAGATTAAAATAGAACCCGATGAAGTCGGCCAGCGCGGCGGCGGACCGGACGCCCAGGATATAGATGCGCTTGGCGGCCAGAATGGCGTCCACCGCGGCCTTAAAGCTCTCCCGGTCGGTCTCCTCCATGGTCATGCGGATCTTCTCAATATCCGACTGCATCACCATGGACAGCACGTCCTGATTGCCGATGCGGTCGTTCGCCACCTCGATGCGCTGGATGGAGGTCAGCTTGTTGCGGATCATCTCCTGCAGTGCCTTCTGCATACTGGGGTATCCATCGTAGCCCAACTCGGCGGCGAACCGCACCACGGTGGACTCGCTGACGTTGACCGTCTTGCCCAGCCGGCTGGCGGTCATAAAGGCAGCCTTGTCATAGGACTCCAGAATGAAGCGCGCAATCAGCTTTTGCCCTTTGGAGAAGGTGTTCATCCGGGTCTGGATTATGGAAAGAATATCACGGGTCATAAGGAAATACCCCCAGGCTCTGTTCCCCGCCCATGGGGAGCATGGATTTTACGTACTAACGTACTATATCATAGCGGGAAGCCCGGAGAAAAGCAAGTAAAATCTGCAAGGAAAATCAGGTTTCTTGCAAAATCACAAAAGAAGCTTACGGAACCACGCCACTTCTGTATTGGCCAGCGGCCGCCACCGCCCCACGGGCAGATCTCCCAGAAAAATAGGCCCCTCCCGCACCCGGCGAAGGGTTTTTACCGTCAGCCCCGCCTGGGCGCACATCCGGCGCACCTGCCTGTTTTTCCCTTCGTGGATAACGATGGACAGGCAGTTTGCGCCCCGCTCCGTCACCTTGGCGGGGGCCAGCGGGACGCCGTCCAGCTCCATGGGCCCCCGCAGGTGGGGCAGCGCCCGTGCCAGATCGCCGGAGACCCATACCCAGTATTCCTTCTCCACCGCATGCCGAGGATGAATCAGGCGGTTGGTGACCGCTCCGTCATTGGTCATCAGAAGCAGGCCCTCTGAGTCCAGGTCCAGCCGTCCCACCGGCCACACCCGCGCCCCGCAGCCGGAGACCAGCTCTGCCACCGTCTTGCGCCCCCTCTCGTCCGAAAGGGTGGTTACATAGCCCCGTGGCTTGTTCAGCATCAAATAGACCGGGTGGGCCGGACCGCCGACCCGATGCCCGTCCAGCACGATCTGGTCCCGGACCGGGTCGGCCCTGGTCCCCAGAGCAGCGGTGACACCGTTGACCGTCACCCGGCCGGCGGAGATATACTCCTCCGCAGTCCGGCGGGAGCATACCCCGGCGGCAGACAGGATCTTTTGCAGACGCTCCTCCATAAAGAGAACTCCTCGCTTCCATATGTAAGGCCCGCCGCAGGCGGGCCTGTGTCAGCTCGTATGGGGGGCGAAGGCCGTCAGAAAGGCGGCGCTGTCCGCCCGGTTCAAAAAATCCAGCACCCGCCGCAGCAGGGAGCTGCCCACCACCGCGTCCCGGCGCACATCGGTGTCATAGAGCAGGTAGGTCTCTCCCACGCAGGTTTCTCCCAGATAGAAGGACAGCTTCCCCGCGATGGTCCCCTCCGTTACCGGTGCCTGCGCCCGCTCCGGCAGGAGGAGCTCTGCCTGGAGCTCTTCTTCCGCCGCAGTGGGGTAATATACATCCTCGCCGGTGCGGACGGCCACAAACCGGGTCAGACTGCCCTCCACCGGCACCCGCCGGAACACCTTCCCCGCCGTAGCCAGCACCTGCCGGGGATAGGTCTCAAACCCGTAGTCGAACAAAGCGGCGTGGTCCTTCCAGTCGTCGGGGTCGCTGAGGGTCACGCAGATCAAAAGCTGCCCTTCCCGCCGGGCACAGGATACCAGGGTCCGCCCCGCAAGCTGCGTATAGCCGGTCTTCATTCCCTCACAGCCCTCGTACTGCCACAACAGCTTGTTGTGATTGGTGAAGGTGCGGGCGCCCAGCGTAATGGACTTGGTGCCCACGATCTCCGCCAGCGCCTCATGCCTCAGGACCTCGGCGGCCAGAACAGCCATATCGGCGGCAGTGGAATAGTGCGCTTCATCGTTGAGTCCGTTGGGGTTTGCAAAGTGGGTGTCCTCCATACCCAAGCTCACCGCACGCTGGTTCATCCAGTCCACAAAGGTCTCCACATCTCCGGCGCAGTGACGGGCCACCGCCAGGGCGGCGTCATTGCCCGACTGGAGCAGCAGACCATACAGCAGCGTTTTCAGCGGCAGTTTCTCCCCCGGCTTCAGGTACATGGAGGAGCCCTCGGCCAGCGTGTCTGCCGGCTGGATCGTGACCTCATCCTCCAGGTCGGGAGTGGATTCCACCGCCACCAGGGCGGTCATCAGCTTGGTGATGCTGGCGATAAGCCGTTTTTCACGGGCGTTCTTCTCGTAGAGCACCCGGCCGCTGGCGGCATCGACCAGGATGGCGGAGGCCGCCGCGGTCTCCGGCCCCGCCGCCTGGGCGCTCCGGAGGGCAAAAGGGTACAGCAATACAGCGGCCAGCAGGGCCGCGAGCATACGCTTCATACGTGTCACCTCGACGCACAGATGACACTAGTATGGAGCTTAGAACCCGGATTTATCCTCGGCCTTTTTCTGGTCAATGAAGCCGGTGACCTTGTCAAACATTTCGGGCACCAGCTCCACCACCCGGTCCACCGTGGTATTGGCGGGAGGCGCTACAGGCAGCAGCTTTACAGTGTCTCCCTTCACGATGAGAAAGGCCACCGGAGAGATGTTGACGCCGGCCCCGCCGCCCCCGCCGAAGGCGTTGTCGGCCTCGGGCTTCTGGTTCTTGGTGACAAAGTCGCTGCCTCCGGAGGCAAACCCGAAGGAGAGCTTCGATACGGGGATGAGCGTGATACCGTCGTCCGTCCGGATGGGGGTGCCGATAATGGTGTTGACGTCCACCATTTCCCGGATCTTCTGCATGGTGGTGCTCATCAGATCGCCGATGGGATGATTTTTTTCCATAGTTAAACCGCCTCTTTCTGTTTTTGACCGCTTTTGTATTGGGATAGGATGCGCAGAGCCTGGAACCCCAAGCGGACGGCGAGGACCACGCCCTGCCCGATGGTAAGGGAGAATGCCGCCTTCAGGTAGATTACAGGGCGGCTGCCCTCGAAATCCACCGCGGTGCGGATGCTCCGCTGCCGGACATTAAAATGATTCTCCAATAGGGGCAGCATCATACACAACGCGGCGTTGGCGCCGCCAAAGGCCATGGCCGCCGCCGCCGGGTTGGAGGCCGCCGCCGTCAGCTCCAGCTCCAGTTGGTCGATGCGCACCTTGCGCTTGAACCGTCCGGCCGTCTCGGCGGCCAGAGGCAGGAACTCCTTCACCCGAGACAGGGTCCCGCCCTTTTTCGGCGGCTTTTCCCTCTGACCTTCCGGCTGCGGATTTTTTTCCTGAGGCGGCCTGGGCTTCCGCGCCCTTTTCCGCATGGGGAAAACCGTGAGGCGCAGCCGTCCCAGCCGAATACGGACCAGCAGCCCCTGAGCGGAATACTCCAGCACTCCGCCCACCCGGACCAGGGAGAGTAGAAACAGGAGAACCAGAACAGTCCCTAAGATGATCCATGCCCTCATGGTCTCACCCCCCCGCCTCTTCCCCGCCGGTGGGAGAGGACTCCGGCTTCTCCTGCTGACTTTTGAGCTGCTCCAGGGCGGTCTGCATCTCCAGGGTGAGCTGCCCGTCCTCGGGGCTGGCGTTGGGCAGCTCGGGCAGCTCCTCCAGACTGGACAGCCCGAAGGAACGCAGAAAGGTGGGCGTGGTGCGGTACAGGATGGGCCGTCCGGGGACGGCCAGACGGCCGCACTCCTCGATGAGATCCCGGTCCAGCAGTAAACCAACGGTGTAGGAGCTGTCCACGCCCCGCACCTGGTCCACATAGGCCCGGGTGGCGGGCTGGTAATAGGCGATGATGGCCAGCACCTCCAGAGCGGACTGGGAGAGCTTGGCGGGCTTCCGGCTTTCCAGGGCCCTGCGGATATAGTCGGCATACTCCGGCGCCGAACAGAGCTGATAGCTG
>ERZ857998.307-NODE-307-length-72249-cov-4.507992_pt1 | contig 72249 bp, 59 predicted proteins | sample MGYA00519954_ERZ857998 | MGnify/ENA primary metagenome ERZ857998 (study PRJEB31778, sample SAMEA3449424) | human gut metagenome | biome: human gut; feature: human-associated habitat; material: faeces | place: United Kingdom | collected 2010/2012 ...
GCGATGTGCTATCGGGAATAATAGCGGCGTTTTTGGCTCAGGGCGACGCGCTGGAGGCGGCTGTTGCCGGAGTTTTGGCGCACGGCGCGGCGGGCAGGGAGGCCGCGCAAAAGGCGTCTAAACGCGCAATGACGGCCGGGGAAATTATTTATGGTTTGGAAACGGCGTTTTTAAAAGCCGAGGGAGAATAATTGGAGCTCCCGGCAGGCAGTATGAACGCGCCTTAATTATATACTATATTCGTTTCTTCTCTTTCCAGTTTTTGTTTTGCCAATATTTCAAGGGCGGCTGCAACAGAGGCGTATTCTTTTTTTGAGAGCAGCTCGGAATAAGCTTCTTTAGCCGTTTCCAGCAGCTCCTTATTTGAAAAAACGCTGGAAAACATAGCCGAAGGCAGTCCGCTTTGACGGGTGCCGAAATATTCGCCCGGCCCACGCAATTCTAAATCCTTTTCCGCGATTTCAAAGCCGTCTGAAGTCTGGGTCATGGTTTTTAAACGCGCGTTTTGGCCGTCTGCGTCTAAGAGAAAGCAATAGGATTTTTCGCTGCCTCTGCCCACTCGGCCCCTTAATTGATGAAGCTGCGCCAGCCCGAAACGGGCGGCGTTTTCTATTACCATATTTACTGCCTTGGGGACGTTTACGCCTACTTCTATTACTGTGGTGGATACTAATACCTTTATTTCTCCCGACGAAAACTTTTCTATAACCGCATTTTTGTCTTTTACGGACATTTTTCCGTGCAGCAATCCGACGGAGATATTTTTTAAATAGCCTTCAGACAGCTTAATATATAATTCTTCTGCGGACATAACGGGCAGGGAATCCGATTCCTCTATAACGGGGCATACTATATAGCTCTGTTTGCCTGTTAAAGCGCATTGGGCGATATATTCGTACATGGCCTGTTCTTTTTGAGGCGGAATAATATGCGTGCTTATTTTTTGGCGTCCGGGCGGCATTTCGTCAAGAACGGAAAAATCCAAATCGCTGTAAAGCACCAGCGAGAGAGTGCGCGGAATGGGAGTTGCCGACATAACCAGCGTATGCACTCCTTCGCTTTTAGCTCCAAGCAGCGCGCGGTGAGCTACGCCGAAGCGGTGCTGTTCGTCTGTAACAATCAGCTTGCATAAGGGAAGGCTGACGTCCTCTTGAATAATGGCGTGCGTGCCTATGAGCACCTTTATACTTCCGTCCTTAAGAGCGCTCTTGATTCTTTCCTTTTCGCTTTTTTTCGTGCTTCCGCAAAGCAGCGCCGCGCTGATTTGCGGAAACTGCGCCGTAAAATCATGAAAATGCTGGCGCGCGAGCACCTCGGTAGGCGCCATTAAAGCGGCCTGTCCGCCGTTATATACGCTTAGTAGGAGCGCGTAAAAAGCCACGGCGGTCTTGCCGGAGCCAACGTCTCCCTGAAGCAGCCTGTTCATAACTCGGCCCGAGCATACGTCCTCTTCAATTTCTTTTATGCATCTTTTTTGAGCGTTGGTGAGCTTAAAACGGAGAGAAGCGCCGTAAGCCTCTTTTAATTCGCCGCCGGGCAAAAGGATTTCTCCGTGCAAACGTCCCTGCGAGCGCTTGTGCCGGTTGATAATTGAAAGCATAAGAAGCAATTCGTCGAATACCATGCGCTTTTTAGCAAGGGCAAGCTGATAAAAGGAGCGCGGAAAATGAATATTTTCCAATGCAAAATTTATTTCAGGCAGGGAATACCTTTCTCTGAACTGCTCCGGATATATTTCAGGCTGCTGTGCCGAGCAGTCAAGAGCCTGCCTTATAGCGCATCTTAAGACGTTTTGATTAAGCTCCGCGCCCTTGGGGATAGGATATACTGGGATAATGCCCTGCATTGCGTGCTTGCTTTCGTGCTCAAATTTAGGGTTTACTATGACGGTTTTGCTGCCTCGTTTGGAAGCGCGCCCAAAGATTCTGTACATTTCTCCCTTTTTCAGATTCCGCGCTATATAGGGAGCGTTAAACCAGATTAAATCGGCGCTTGCGCTCTGGTCGGCGCAGGCGCTGAAAACAGTCTTGGAGCGCCCCTGATAGGGCGCGCTGGTTATGCGCGCAAATATAAGCGCGCGGCCATCCTCAGGCATATCAGCGATGAGAACTGTTCTGCTCATATCCATATAATCGCTGGGAGCGAGTCTTATAAGCTCTTCAACGCTGTCAATTTTCATTTTTTTCAGGGCTTCCAGCCGTTTGGGCCCCAGTCCTTTGAGAGATGAAAGCTGCATAAATTTCCTTTAATAAAAACCGCCGCCAATGAAAAGGGGGGCGGCGCATAAAATTATATAAGCTGGATGCATGCCGCCATAATGCCGGTGCGTCCGTGTTCGCGGCGGTGCGAAAAGAAAAGCTGCTCGTTTTCGCAGGTGCATAATTCGCAGAAATCAATGTTTTCCCGAATTAATCCGGCGGAGAGCATGTCGTCCAGAATTTTGCCCCGCAAATCCACTTCCGCCCGCCCGTCCGATTTAAGGGTAATATATTTCTGCGAAAATTGCGAATATACGGGCTGATGGGCCAAAAAGCAGGACGAGCATATGGAGGGCCCGGCCGCGGCTATAATATCCTTTGGACTGCTGCCGAATTCAGTTTGCATCCGTTCTATGGTGTTTTTTATTATACCCATCGCCGTGCCCCGCCAGCCGCTGTGTACGGCGGCAATTATGCGCCGGGCTTTGTCCAGCAGCAGAATTGTGCCGCAGTCGGCCGTGCGCACTAATAGAGCAGTGTTTAAATCGCGCGTGATTATTCCGTCGTAATCGGAGGGAATGCCATCCCACCAGCGCCCGCTGCTGCGTGATTTGGAAGTAACGGTTATAACCCGGTCGCTGTGCTTGAGCTCAATAAAAACAAAGTTTTCAGGCTTTATTCCCATAGCGAAAGCAAAACGGCGGTGATTTTCTATTACGTTTTCGCGCGAATCCCTGCGTTTCCAGGCAAGATTAAGGCTATCGCATTCTTCAGTGCTTATTCCTCCTTTTCTTGTTGAAAAGGCGTGTCTTATGTAAGGGAAATTATCCAGCAAACGGGATTTAAGAAGAGTAATTCCGCCCCTTTGCTGAATATAAAAGCTGTCAGACATTTTTTTCCTTTCCTAGCAGCTTATTCATTTCTTCCATAAGCTTGTTAAGGTCGTTCAATTCCCTGTATACGGAGGCAAAGCGTATATATGCAACGGGATCTAATTCCAGCAGCCCCTTCATAATCATTTCTCCGAGATCAACCGAGCTTATTTCGTGCTCGGGACTGTCTCCGGCGCGGCGTTCAATATCCTGAACAAGTTTATCTATATCGTTTGCGGACACCTTGCATTTTTCGCACGCCTTTATAATGCCGCTGCGCACTTTATCTATATCGAATAACTGCCTCCGTCCGTCTCTCTTGATGACCATCAAAGGCATGGTTTCTACCTTTTCATATGTTGTGAAACGGCGCTGGCAGCTTATGCATTCACGGCGACGGCGTATAACGGTGCCCTCGTCGGTGGGCCTGCTGTCCAGCACTCTGCTTTCAGGATAGCCGCAATAAGTGCATTTCATAGTTTAAATAATATCTCCCTTTCTCCGCGGCCGGATTTTATTTATGCTTTAACCGTTTCCCGCGGCGCAAACGGCTTTAAATATAAATATTTATATTTAAAATAAGTTATAGCGGCAAGCCGGCCGCCCCGAGCACATCTATATTATTTATATTATAATACATTTTGGCATAAAAGTCCAGACAAACGCCTTTATTTATATTTGGAAGCGTGGAAAATTGCAAAAAGACCCGGTCTAAAACGGGCCTTTTTGCCTGCGCAGCATTTGCTGGCCGATTATATTAGCCTGGAAAAAGAAACATTGCTTTATTATCAGTTAGTATAAAGGAAATAGCCGCCTATAAGCGTCATCCCCTGATAAGAGCCTATAACCTGCCCGAAGATGCGATAGGTATCTCCCGGCTGTATATTGCGCGAGCCGTAATATTCAACGGCCAAATATTCAGGAGCTTCGTCTGTTCCCATGTTTACTGTAAAAATGGTGCCGGGGCTGTCCAGTATTTCAACGACGTCCACTCCGTTGAGCAGATAATTGCGGCCTATATAGCGTGAAGGATTGGATACAATTGCAGGATCATACACCCATACGTCTCTTGTGTATTCGTCTTCCTTGGGCAGATAAAGCACGGTATGGGCCAGAGTGGAAGTCTGCCCGTCGGCGTTAGTAGCAGTAAGGATGATTCTGTGGCTGCCATAACCGGGCAGGGTTACCGTAACGCGGTAAGCGCCTGTTAAGGGGTTGATTTCTGCATTGCCCAGGGTATAGTCGGCGCAGCTCAGGGTGGCGCTTGTGTCTACGACGCCCGATATTTCAACCGCGGCGGAGTTGACCGAGCGAGGCGTATTGGCGGCAATGGTAAAATTGACGTTCAGCGCCGAGCGGTTTATGGTAATTGTCTGCGAGGCCGGGCTGTGATAGGGAGCCGTAGCCTGTATATTCAATTCTTCCGAGGAGCCGGGGCCCAGAGTAACGTTATAGGTGGCTCTGCCCTGGCCGTTTACGCTGGAGGAAATATCCCTGCCGTTCACCAGCACTTTGGAGCCTGCGTCCACCTTAAAGACTACCGAATAATTCTCCTCGAATATTTCCTGGCTTTCAGTTTGGGGGGAGATAAGCTTAAGCTCGGTGACGGGAATATTGAATACCAAAGGAGTTTGGAGAGTCAGTTCGGTTTCCTGGCCGTTGGATTGCCGGTATCTGTAGGTAAGGTTGGTGCTGTAAATGTTTTCAAGGGGCGTGCCGGCGTCTACTAAATCTGAAAGCTTTAGCATAACGGTATACTGTCCGCTTTGGTCAAAGGAATAATACTGATTCTTAACCGCGAGATATACGCTGTCTCCGGGCTGGCCGTAAAAAACGCATTCATAGTATTCTTCTCCGCTGTCCTCCTGCTTAAGGCTTACAGCAGGGGCCTGAACGTTAATTGAACCCGAGCCGGACGTAACGTTGGCACCGCCGTTGGTGCCGCCAATATCCGAAGGATTGTCATTTCCCCAAAAACGGTCGTAAAGCATAAAGCCAATAAAAATAACGGCGGCTATAATAAGCACCCATAGGAAGACGGTAACGGTTGTGCGCAGAGGGGATTGCTTTTTATTATTGGAGTCGTCTGAAAAATATTCTTTTTCTTCCGAATCCGCCTCATAGACTATTTGAGGAATTCTGCGGGCGGATGAACGCTCGCGCAAAGGAGGAATGCTTATAGTCTTTTGCTCCTCTTCGGACGGCTGGCCGTCATCGGCTGAAATGGCGTCGCCGGCCTGTGCGTCATCTAGGTGCTGGAACACGTTGGCGCGCTGCTTCGGATCGAGCTGCTCCAGGATGTCTGCCACGTCGGCAGGGTGCAACTCTTCCAAGCGCGTGTGGCTGACGGAGAGTTGAACCTTGGAAAGGTCGCGGTCGAGCAGTTCCATGTAGTTCCACGCGATGATGCGCTCGTCGATGCTCTTGCCGAACGCCTTGGCGATGCTGCAGGCGGCTTTTTCCATCCACGGAGCCAAGCCGCGCAGAATGCCGCGAACGCCCACTTCTGCACCAAGAAGGCGCAGCTGCGTTCCGGAAACGGAGAGCTTCAAGTCGTTTACGCGCACAACCTTCATGCCCTGCGTGTCTACGATTTGCCTATCGAGCAGGTCGCGCGCGAGGAGCACTTCGGCAGGCTGAAGGTAGCTGAAGCGGATGGCGGTGCGGTCGACTTTCAGGCGAATGCCCTCGTCTTCGTCGAAGCTGTCCACGTATTTACGCCAAGAGATCATGAAAGGCGTTTTGCCGGGTCCCAGGAATGCCAGGCTGGTGATGCGAGGGAACACTTCGCCGGTTTGGATGGCCAGGTCGGATATGGAACCGATTTTTTCACCATTTGCATCAACGACGGGTTCGCCGAGCATTTGAGATAGATAGAGCATGCAATTCTCCCTTGGGATTGCCGCCGCGTGTCAGGGTTGTTGTGCGGGCAGTTGATCTGCGCAGCGCACAGCAATACTGACAGGCGCAATCCGTTCATGTCGCAGTCGTCCTTCGACCACTACATGACGGGTGTGAAATGCAGAGGCCGAAGGCTAATTACTGTGAGGTTTCGATTTTCGAACCTTCAAGTAATGTCCTTTCCTAAATGTGTAAATGGCAGCGCAAGGCAAGAACGCCCTAAACGCAGCAAACTTGATTTTACGCGAATGCGGTGCGCAGGGGATGCGATAGAGGTGAAAAGAAAGTAAAAAACGGGTTTTATCTGCAAAGGGCAGTTAACAATTACGCAGAACGTGTTTTTGCGGGGATTTAGGGCTCCTGCTCGCGCCGACGGCTTGTTCTGCGGGCCGTTAAGGGCATCGGTTCGTGCCGGCAGATGTCTGCAGGATGTCAGCGGGTGACGCGCGGGGGTCGGCGGATGCTGTGCCGTGCGATGGCGGATGGTTTGCGGCGAGATGGCGGATGCTGTGCAGGGGACCGCCAGGTGCTGCGCAGAACGACGGCAGATGGCTTGCGGGGGTCGCCAGATGTTGTGCCGTGTGTTGCAGATGGTTTGTGGCGCGTCGGCGGGTGGCGCGCAGAGGGTCGAAGGATGGTGCGCCGGAAGCAATCGGATGGTGCGTGAAGGGCCGGCGAGTTGCCAACAGAAGGCGCTCGGGGGCTATATTTAGCCCGCTAGAGTTATAGCCCATTTCGGCAAAAGGCCTATTCATCAGGCAAAACGGGTTTGCTGTCCATAATTCCTTCATATCTAAAGAAAAGTGTTGACGAAGAAAGGGCAAACGAGGATACTAATTTTCGTTGCGAAACGCGCCGTTACCTCAGCTGGATAGAGGGACTGACTACGAATCAGTACGTCGGGGGTTCGAATCCCTCACGGCGCACCATCGAAACTGCAGGTCACCGAGGCTTTTACCTCGGTGGCTTTTTTGTTTTCACGGGCTCATTTCGTCCCGTGGGTGTTATTTGGGTGCTAAGCGCCGCCCATCGAACCCTTCGTTCTCTGAGCATTGCAGCTGCTTTAGGACTCTAACTGGCAAGAATCGCGTTGTATGCATTCTCTTTTTGCTGAATGCATTCAGATTGCCGATTTCCTGGCAAAACCCGTTCGAAATGTATGCATTTCGACTTAACGATGGCAAGATTCTTGCTCCATGTATGCATTTTCAGATGCAATTAGGGAATTCGGAATACATAGCGTAAGAATCTTGCCGGCAAAGGCTCTATTTCGCGTCGGGAGCCTCGAAATCATGCATGCTGCACGATTCTTGCCATGGGGTAGTTCCCGAAGTCCGTGCACGGTATGTGCCGTTGCGATCTCTCTTGAGTATCGGGTGAAACATGAGTATCAGGTGAGCATGAGCGTTAGACGAAACGTGGCCATCAGGTGAACATGGTCGTCGAGTGAAACACGAGCATCGTGCTGGTATGGGTGCCAGTCGAAACGCGAGCACCAGGCGAAATGGGACACTGGGCTAAACGGACGCCAGGCGGAATATGAGCACCAGGCGAACATAGGGGCCAGGCGAGCATGGACGCTGGGTGGGAATGAGTGCCAGTCGAAACGCGAGCACCGGTCGAAACGTTGGCTGGCGTCGGGTTCATCTATGGATAAGCCCCCCCCTTTTTTTCGGATGGCTTGTTGGGCTCTATAAGTCCAGGTTGTTGCGGGGTTGCCCAAACCGCCTCTTTGGAATTATAGCCGTAGATAAGGATATGAACCGTTTCGTCCCTCGTTGTTCGGGAGGCGGAAGGCGGTTTGAAGGCTGATGTCGAGTGCATTTGGCGTTGCTCAGGCTCTATTGCTTATTTGTGATTGCTTTCGCATCTATTTAAGGTTCGGCCGATAAGATTTCCCCATGGTGCTTTTTATCGGACATTCAAGTGCAATCAGGTTGCTTCGCTCGCTCGAGGATTTCGAAGACATTCGGTCTGCGCGGGCTATGCCGTCTCTCAAGGATGTTCCGACGTTGCCGAAATCGTTCAGAGAAAGTTCATCTCTAGCAACGCTCCCTCGTCCGCTGGAGGTCGTTGTCTTATCGGGAAAAACAAGAAGTCAATCCAAGCGGTTTCACAACAATATTTGGAAACTTCCCGATAGGGCACCTTGCTTTCTCTCCTTTGAGAGCGGGGTATATTTAAGCAATCCTGAATTCTGTTTCGTGCAGCTTGCGCGGTCATGTAGCGTGATCGACCTAATCAAATTAGGATTTGAGCTATGCGGAACTTACCGAATAGACCCTGCAAGTCCCATTGGATTTCGGCCTGCTCAGCCCCTTTCGAGCACAGAGGCGATCAATCGCTTTATAGACAAAATGCATGGCAAAGTGCCTCGGAAAGCAAAAACAGCTATTCGTTATGTCTGCGACGGTTCGGCATCGCCGATGGAAACATGTTTGGCGCTATTGCTGGGCCTGCCCGCCCGCTATGGCGGTTACGGATTAGGCATGCCGGAGATGAATGCTAAGGTTCTGATCCCCGCAAGGCTAGGCAAGCGAACCACATATCGCGAATACCACTGCGATCTATATTGGTCCGAACAGAACGTTGCCATCGAATACAATAGCCGCGAATTCCATGTAAATGAACTTGCGGTGGAGCGGGATGCGTCACGCATCAACAATCTCAAAGCTGCGGGGATTGAGGCTCTTGCCGTTACTCGTGCGCATGTCGCCGACAACGTGAAGTTCGATGCCATTGCCCATTCTGCAGCAAGCCTCATGGGAAAGCGTATCAGGATCGCCTATGTTGACATCAATGAGCGTCAAATGAGCTTGCGCAAGCAGCTTTTCTCCAAGGATCCTTGGTGCTGAGCTGTCTTGCTAATTGTTTCATGCTGCGAGGATTGGTGCCCTTGCGGGAATCGTCTTGGTGACAGGTTGATTTGAGCGTTGCTTCGGGCTGCCAAGAACAATGGTCTTGTGAGTGTCGCCTTGGCGTTGGGCGATTTGGCTGTTGTTCCAGGATCTTTCTTTGGGTTGGCGTTCTGTCTGCCTATTGATTCGTTGTGCCTATCTTCGAGGTTGCTTTGGCTGCTGTGGCAAGATTCGCGCGCCATGTATTCTCTTTTCGCTGATTGCACGAAAAAGGGGGCCTCCCTGGCAGCGTTTGCGCGAAATGCATGCTTTTCGCGCTGAAGCTGGCAGGATCTTCGTCCCATGTATCCGTTTCGGGGTGCAATCGGGCGATTTCGGATACATAGCGCGCGAATCTTGCCAGGGAGGCCCCTTTTTTGCGTCGAGGTCCCTGGAATCATGCATGGGGCGAAGATCTTGCCGACGCTCGACGTTGCGCGGGCCTCTCCGCTCCGGCGGGCAGAATAAGGGCCCGTGCTGTGTGAGAAAAGGGCATGCGCATGTGGCGTTCATTCCCAGCATCGGCTTCCCTCGATACGAGAAGGCTGAAGAAGGCGGCAATCTTGCCGTTTATGGAAAACGGCCGATGCGATCGCGGGAGGTGTCTAGCCCGTTTGCGGAAGAGCTTGCGCTGAAGAGCCTAGCCTTGCCGTTTGGTTAGTGATGGAGCCAGAACTGCGTACGCCGCTTTCGTCTTTGATGGCCACATGGCCGTTAACGGCGCCATCCTTTACGGCAACAACAGTGCCCTCGATCTGATTGCGAGCGGAAATGTTTGGGATCTTTTCGTTGCGAACATGACATTGGTGGCCTTGATTGCCGCATAGCACTCTTTGCCTTCGGCAAGCTCCAGCTGCTTTACCGATTCCATGGTGATATCTGCTTTGATGGGGTTGTGGTGCCACGGCAGATAACCACAACGGCGTTGATGGTGCCTTCTTTGACCTCTCTGACGGTGTCGTTAATTTGGTTGCGAACGGAGATCTTCGTGTTGTCCTCCTTTGTATTTGAGTGATTGAACTGGGAAAAAGCGGAGCAAGTATCTTTATTCTCAAGAGAAAAGGAAAACCTACTATTCCTAATGCTCCATAGTTGCGCCAATAAAAAATGGACGCCCTAGGGCGTCCATTTCGTGTGCTATGCAAAATGTGCGGCAATGCCGCGATGAAAAGCTACTCGATCTTGCCGTAGCGCTCTTCGGTGATTTGATCGAGCGTCTTGCCCTGGGTCTTGGGACACCAGATAACGCCCACAACCAGGGAAATAAGAAGAACGACGCACATAATGACAGCTGCAGGGAAGAAGCCGGCGGGGTTTGTGGAGATGTCGCCCATGATGGCGCCAACGCCCACAAGCGACCAAATGCCCAAAGCGCCACGAACCAAGAAGAACATGATGCCCTGAGCGCCGCCGCGATACTGTGTGGGGAACAGCTCGGTACCCCACAGAGCGTAGAAGCACTGAGCGGAGAAACCGGCGGAAATGCCCCACAAGATTACGTATACCCAAAGAACCCAGCCCATGGATTCGGTGTCGCCGCTCTGGATAGCAAGACCGAATACGGCAATAGCAACCCAAGACAGCAGCGCCAACAGCGCAGAGGCACCGAACAGCACGCGGTGGGAGACAATGTCGCCGAAGCGGCTGAAGATTGCCAGCGAGCAGACTGCAACCAGTACCCACTGAACTACGCCCAAGAGGCTCTGACCGGTTGCATCGATGTTGCCTGCGGCAGCGTAGAGGTACGGCATGAACTGACCGTTGGTGCCCGCAGCCAGGTTCCAGGTCAGGTACACGGCAACCAGGAAGATGATAGTCTTCACGTTCACGGGGTTCTTCAAAGCGGTTGCCATCATTTTGCCGAAGGATTGCTTCTCGGTGGCAGCAGCGTTCTTTTCGGCCCAGTCGGCGGATTCCTGCAGCTGACGCTGAAGGTTCCAGGCGATAAGGGCAACGATGAACAGAACCAGGAACAGCAGGCGGGTTGCCAGCATGCCGTCAAACGGGCCGTAGGTGCCTGCGGGGAGCAGGGTGGTGCCATCGGACTCGAAGCCAGGGATGATGAAGCTCATGACCAGCGAAAGGATGAAGATGATGGCGGGACCGCAGCTCCATGCGAACTGGCTAATGCCGATGTTGGAAGCGCGCTTCGTGGAGGTAGACGTTTCGGAGATATAGCTCCAGGAGGCGGGAACGCCAGCGCCTACGGAAAGGCCGGACAGCACAACGCCCACAACGACCATGGGAAGGTTCACGGCAACCATGGCGATGAATACGCCGGCAGCGTAAACCAGCAGATTGTACTTATAAATAGTGGTGCGGCCGAACTTGTCGGTCAGGAAGCCGCCGATCAGCGCGCCAACAGCTGCGCCGAAAGCGTTTGCGCCGATGGCGCCCAGGATTGCGGTCCAGGCGGAGCCGAAGTTGAATGCAGCTGCCCAAGCGGTAAGGGCAAGGCTGCTGGCTACGATGCAGCCAGAGTCAAGGAAGTTGGTCAGGGAAACCGCCATGGTTCCCTTGCGTTCTTGGGAAAGCGCCAATGCTTTACCTTTCTAGTCGAGGTGGAATGCGCAGGGCAGGTCTACGGAAACGGGCGAATTGTCTGCATTCGTTTCCATGACGCTTGCCATGAAATCCCACCATTTCTTGCAGATATCGGTCTTGGCAGACTCGGCATAGCGTTCAGGGTCGTCAAGCTCGATATACCCGAAGAGGATGTTAGTTTCCTCGTCGATGAAAATGGAGTAGTTGTGCCCACCGTATTCGTGGAGCATGTCGGCCATTTCGGGCCACAATTCGTTGTGGCGCTTCTCGTACTCTTCGGCAAAGCCCGGGTAGAGCTTCATCTTGAAGCCTGAGATGGTGCGCCCATCAGCAGTTTTACGGATAGTCATCGAAGTGCCGCCTTAGTCCAGGAACTCGTCGTTGACGGTGAGGCCGAAATCGATGCCGATCTGGCGCAGGCCTTCGTCGGAAATAGTGTTCAGGAATTCGTCGGAGCCGCCATTCATCTGGCGAGCGCGACGATATACATCAGCAGCCTTTTCGATGGTGTGCATCAGGCCGAAGGTGGTGTCGAAATCGGGGCCGGAAACGAACAGGCCGTGCTGTGCCCAAACAGCTGCCTCGTACTTCTTCATGAGTTCGGAGGTTGCCTTTGCGATCTCAGCTCCACCGGGAACCATCCAAGGCACAACGCCAACGCCAGAGGGGAATACCACGATACATTCAGTCATGGCCTTCCACAGGGCGCGGGTGAAGTAGCGTGCGTCAAGCGGGCATACGAACGTCATAGCAATGACGTTGATGGGATGAGCATGGTAAATCACGCGGCATTCGTTGTTGGTGGCCTCCATGCGCACGGCATGGTTCATGAAATGCGTGGGGAATTCGGAAGTGGGCTTGCCACCGTCGGTCAGGCCCCATACGATGCGCCAGGAATCGCCGGCGTCATTGATTTCGACGATGCCGATGTTGTGGGAAGGGTCACTCATGACGTTGCGCATATAGCGGCCAGAGCCGGTGGTAAGGAAGAACGCGCCGTGCAGGCTATCTGCCTGTACGCCCATGTTCACCCACTCGCCGGGGGTTGCGTTGAAGAAGGGACGAGCCTGCTCTACTTCCTCTTCCTTCATGCGGTAGGTAAGGTTGCCGCCATTGCGCTCGTGCCAACCCTGCTTCCAACCGTCGTCGCACAGACGGCGGAAGCCGCGCACGAAGCCCAGCTGCTCGACGGCAACGCCAGAAACTGCGCCGCGAGCTGCGGAAACGCCGCTTTTAAGCGTGTCCATAGCACTGTCGATAATGTCCATCATTGTCCTTTCGTTCTGAAGTACCGAATGATCGGTTTCGGAAAAGCCGCTCGGGTAAGTGACTTTTCCGAAACGCATTCGACTTGCGTTTACGGAGTTGAATCTCGGCATCGGATCCTTCCGGCAAGGGCCTTCCGGTGCCCGGTGCGTTTCGACAAGGGCTTCTCGGTGCCAGAGGCTTCGACGATGGTTCCCCCGGCACCGGACGCCCCGGCAAGGGCTTCCCCTTGCCTTCTAGGCGCAGAAAGCGCCCCTCGAGAAGAGGGGCGCTGAAAAATGCGCAGGCTTACTGGCGCTTGGAGAGCACCTCGTCTTCGTAGGCCTTAACCTCGTCCCATAGCTGGTCTTCGGCAACTGCGCCCTGACGTGCGCAGTACTCGTCCCAAACCGCGGTCCAAGGCATGGTCTTGAACTGTTCGGTAACGATCATCTTCTCGGAGAACTGGTAGGTATCCTGCAGCTCCTTCAGGCGATCCCAAGGCTGCAGCAGTTCGAACAGCAGGCACTTTTCCATGGCGCGCATGCCGGTAGCCCAAGCGCCGATGCGGTTGATGGAAGCATCGAAGAAGTCCATGCCGATAAGGACCTTGTCCATGCCCTCGGGGCAGCGAACAACCTCAGCAGCGATGTCCTTGATGGAATCCTCGAACAGAACAACGTGGTCGGAGTCCCAATGCATAGAGCGGGTAACGTGAAGCGGCACGTAGGGGAAGAACTGCAGCAGGCTGGGCAGCTTGTCGGAAATGCTTTCCATGGGGTTGAAGTGACCCGCATCGATAAGCACTACATGGTTGCCGCCTTTCTTGGCAGCGTAGGATACGTAGAACTCCTGGTTGCCGGTGGTGAAGCCTTCAACACCGATGCCGAATACCTTCTGTTCAACCGCATCGATAACATGTGGGGTTTCGAAGGAATAGATTTCGTCGAGGGAATCCTTCAGGCGTGCACGCAGGCCATAAGCGTCAGCGGCATAGTCCTTCAAGCCGTCAGGGATCCAGAAGTTGTTCAGGACCATATCGTTCATTTCCTCGCCGATGCGCTCTGCGATCTGGCGGCAGGCGATGCAGTGACGGATCCAGAAATCGCGCACTTCTTTTTCGGGGCTGGAAACGGTAAGGCCTTCCTTTACCAGCGGGTGGCTGAACAAGGTGGGGTTGAAGTCGATGCCGAAGCCGTTCTTCTTTGCCCAGGTTACCCAGGGCTCGAAGTGCTTGTACTCGAGCTTGTCGCGATCAACCCAGGGGTTTTCCTCGGTGAAGATGGCGTAGCTCGCGTGCAGGTTGATGCGCTTCTTGCCGGGGATCAGGCTTGCTGCCTTCTCGAAGTCGGCCATGAGCTGTTCGGGGGTGGCGGCGCGGCCAGGGTAGTTGCCCGTGGTCATGATGCCACCGGAAGCTGCGTTATCGTCGCCCTGATCGAAGCCGACAACATCGTCGCCCTGCCAGCAGTGCATGGAGATGGCCTTGTTTGCCAGGGTTTCGATCACTGCCTCGGTGTCGATACCCTGCTTGGCATACGCTTCGCGCGCCAATTCGTACATAGTGGTCATGAATGCTCCTTATCTGTACCTAAAAGGTTGGTTGCTGTTATTCGAATCGCTTCACGTCGAATGACGTTGCGATAGCGTCGCGGACGCTTTGGAGGTCGGGGAATGCGCCATCGGCGATCATCTGCACGGCAAGGTTGCCCAAGCTTGTTCCCTCAACTGGACCGGCGAACACGGGAATGCCGCATGCGCGGGTGGTGAGTTCGTTCAGATATGCATCTTGGCAACCGCCTCCAACGATGTTGATGGAAGTGTAGGTGCGTCCGGTAAGCGATGCCATTTCTGTAATAGATTCCGCATAGCAGGAGGAAAGGCTTACATATACGCAGCGCATAAGCTGACCGACGGTTTGGGGCACGTCCTGCCCGGTTTCAAAGCAGGCGCGGCGAATCTCGTCGATCATGGAATCAGGCGCCAGGAAGCGGTCGTCGTTCACGTTCACGTGGGCTTCGAAGCTGTCTGCCTCTTTTGCGTGGGCAATGAGGTCGGGGAAGCCCCACTCGATTGCCTCATGCGTGAAGGGGGGCAGCTCGTCTTCGCCGGTTTGCTGATGGGTGTTTTTTCCCTCTACGTAGGAAATGCCGTTCAGCTCGCGGCGAATAGACTGGATCATCCACAGGCCCATGATGTTCTTCAAGAAGCGGAAGCGCAGCTCAAAGCCGCCTTCATTGGTGAAGTTCTGGAAACGGGAGGCATCTGAGGTGATGGGGCCTTCGTTTTCAACGCCCAGCAAGCTCCAGGTGCCCGAAGAAAGGAACACCGCATCGGCATCGCGCGCGGGAACAGCCAGGTAAGCGCTGCCCGTGTCATGCGTGGCAGGCGCGATGATATGCGTGGGGTAGCCGATTGCTCCTTCGATTTCAGCGGTGACGGCACCCAAATCGGTGCCAGGCATAACCACATCGCAGAACATGCTGCGCGGAATGTCGAATGCCTCCAGGATGGTTTCATCCCACTGCTGGGTGCGTGCGTTCATCAGGCATGTGGTGGAAGCGTTGGTGTATTCGTTGGCTTTGGTGCCGGTTAGCAGGAAGGCCAGGTAGTCGGGGATCATCAAAAACGTTTCAGCGTTTTCAATCTGTTCGGGGTGCTCACGCTGGAGCGCCAGCAGCTGATAGATGGTATTGAACGGCTGGCGCTGAATACCCGTGCGGCGATACACCTCATCAGGCGAAACGATAGCATCTGCCACGGCGTACATGCCGCTGGTGCGCTCATCGCGGTAGGCTACCGCATCACCGAGCATGTTGTCTTCGGCATCGAGCAGCACGAAGTCGACCGCCCAGGTGTCGATACCCACGGTTTTGGGCGCATAGCCTGCTTCTTTGCATTTTGCCAAGCCCGCAACGGTTTCGCGGAACAGCATATCCACGTCCCAGCAGTCGTGGCCGCCGGAGCGTTTCTGGATATTATCGAAGCGATGGATCTCGGTAAGCTCGATGGTTCCCTGCGGGGTAACCTCGCCGATTACCACGCGGCCGGAAGAGGCGCCGATATCGACGGCGGCATAGCAGTTGGTTTTGATTTCCATTAGTTATCCCCCTCTGCTTCAACGCCGATTTGCACTATCTGCATTACGTTGGTGGGGCGCGGCGAAGGCGCAGTTGGGTCGAAGCTTACAGCGTCGCCCGTTTGGCCGATGCGGGGAGAAGTGGTGCGGTCTCCCAAAGTGAATACGCAGATATCGCCTTTGTTCACGAAGTTCTTTTTCACAACGACGCTGCGAGCTTGCTCGAGAACGTACGAGGCGTCACCAACGACTTTGCCCAAAAGCGGCGTAACGCCCCAGTTCAGCTGCAAGGAGCGCCGGTATTCTTCCGAAGTGGTTACCGCATAGATGGGCATCTTCGGACGGTAATTGGAAACGATGCGGGCCGTGCGGCCAGTCATCGTAGGGGTAACGATGCAGCAAGCGCCCACGTTTTCTGCGGCGGTTACGGCAGCCAAGCCTACAACAGCAGAAATGCTCTTCTGCTCTGCGTTGCGGTTGGGGATGGAGCCTTCGTCGTAGATATGCGATTCGCTTGCCTCGGCAATGCGTGCCATGGTTTGCACAGCTGGGACTGGGTACATACCGATGGCAGTTTCGCCGGAAAGGGTAACGGCATCGGTGCCGTCATAGATGGCGTTTGCCACGTCGGCAACCTCTGCGCGCGTTGGGCGGGGGTTACGGATCATGGAATCGAGCATCTGCGTGGCGGTGATAACCGGACGGTAGGCGCGGTTGCAGGCTTTGATGATCTTCTTCTGCAAGTGCGGAACCTGGTTAGAGGGAACCTCTACGCCCAAGTCGCCGCGGGCAACCATCACGGCATCGGAGACTTCGATGATTTCTTCGATGTGATCTACTGCATGCGCGTTTTCGATTTTCGCTACGATTCGAATGCTTTCGCCGCCGTTTTCTGCGAGGAAAGCGCGAATGGCACGCACGTCTTCGCCGCAGCTTACGAATGATGCTGCTACGAAGTCGACGCCCTGCTGAATGCCGAACAGGAGGTCTTCCTTATCCTGTTCGGTCATAACGGGCAGCGGAACGTTGGTGCCAGGCAGGTTCAGCTGCTTGTATTCGCCGAGCATGCCGGAGTTCTGAACGGTACATTGGATATCGGACCCCAGGATGCGATCGACGGCGAGTTCGATTAGGCCGTCGTCGATAAGGATGATGGTGCCGGGTTCAACATACTTATAGAGCCCTTTGAACGTTTGATGCACGCGGCGGGAAGTGCCGGCGATGTCATCTTCGGTGAGGAAGAAGTTGTCGCCCGCGCGGAGCAGCACGGGCTCGTTGCCCTCAAGCTTGCCGGTGCGGATAGAGGGCCCTTTCGTATCGAGCATGAGGGCGCAGGGTGCGTCCAGTTCGCGACGGACCTTTTTCAGGCGGTCCATGCGCGCTTTATGCTCGGCGTGGGAGCCATGTGAGAAGTTGCAGCGGGCAACGTCCATGCCTGCTAGCACAAGATTTTTCAATGCTGACTCAGAGTCCACGGCGGGACCCAGGGTGCAGATGATCTTGGTTCGCTTCATCATAGGGATGATGCGCCTTTCGACCGTGCGGTAAACGCCCGTTCATGGGGTTAGTTCGACCGCTAAACGACAATACGTTCAGAATTGTAAACGAAAATTAAGAAGTATGCTTGTGTTCATCGTTTTTTCTAAAGCCGCATACGTTGCAACAGGTGTTGGCTGCGCTCGTCTGGGTGCCGATTGCGCCGGCTCGTGTTACGCGGAGTGTTACGCGCACTGTTTCGATGCTGCCGTAGGTGCCAGTCGTGGTAGTCTGATGGGGAGAATCGAAAGGCGGCCATTATGACCTGCAGCAACCCAAATGCCACCGAATCGGCAAACGTAACCGAGAAGTTGAAAGCCCACGCGCGAGAGCTCGAGCCTTACGTTATCGAGCGTCGGCGCCACTTCCATGCGTATCCCGAATTGAGCGCTCGTGAGGTCTCCACTTCACGCACGATTGCCGAAGAGCTCGATAAGCTTGGTATCGAATATGTGCGAGCGGGGGGAACGGGGCTCATTGCCACCATCAAAGGTACCGCGCCCGATGCGTATGACGAAGAGGGCAAGCCGCGCCGTCGCATTGCGCTTCGAACCGATATGGATGCGTTGCCCGTTTTGGAGCAGACGAAGCTACCCTTCGCGTCGCGGAACGAAGGGGTTATGCATGCCTGTGGCCACGACTGTCACATGGCAATGATGCTCGGCGCTGTTCACCTGCTTCTGGGCATTCGCGACCAACTGCATGGCGAGGTGCGTGTCTTGTTCCAGCCGGCGGAAGAGATATCGGTCGGTTCGCGCAAGATGATTGCTGAAGGTGCGCTCGATGGGGTGGATACCATTTATGCTGCTCATATTTGGAGCGAAGTGGAAGCGGGCACCATTTCCGCCGAAGCGGGGCCGCGCATGGCGAATTGCGACTGGTTCCGCATTGATGTTGCGGGCGCCAGTGCGCATGGCGCCATGCCCCACAAGGGCGTCGATGCCATCGTTGTGGGCGCAGCGGTTATCGATGCGCTGCAGGTTATCGTTAGCCGCGACGTTTCCCCGTTCGATCCCGCGGTTATCACGATTGGCGAATTCCATGGCGGTGTTGCGCGAAACATCATGGCGGGCACAGCGTACCTGACGGGTACGGTTCGCTCGTTCACGCCCGAAGTGCGCGATTACATCAAGGAGCGCATGGCCCACGTGGTTGAAGAAGTGGCGCTTTCGTATGGCGCAACCGCTAAGTTCGAGTGGACGTACGGCAATTCGTGCCTGGTGAACGACGAGGCTTGCGCCGCACGTGCACAAAACGCCATTGCAAAGGTTCTTGGCGAAGAGGCGCTTTGCCATTACGAGGGTACGCTTTCGGGTGAAGATTTCACCGAGTACCTGGCAAAGGTTCCCGGCGTGCTCGTGTTTATTGGTGCCCGTAATCCGGAAGTGGGCGCAACGTATCCGCAGCACAGTTGTTTCTACAATGTCGACGAAAGCGTTCTGGTGGGTGGCTCGCTTGCTGCAGCGCAGTATGCCTTCGATTTCCTCTCTGAAGAATAGAAGGGCTGCAGTTTTCGGCCTTGCTGCCCTGCCCGCCTGTTTCACTGATTTGCGCCGTCGCTCCCTTGCCCGGGGCGGCGGCGTTTTTTATGCGGTGAGGCGCCTGGCCTGCAGCTTGGCCATTTTCCCGCTCGTATGGCACTACCGCTTCCCGTGCCCGCGCGATACGATTTTTCCATCTGACGAACACATGAACGAGGGGAGCGGTCATGAATGCCAGGGACAACATGCACAGAACAGGCAGCTGCACCGACGGCGGCTTCGCCAAGGCGTCTGCGCGCTTCGGCGTGGTAACCGCGCAGGGCGGCTGGCGCAAGGTGACGTGGGGCGTCGTCGCCGGGGTTGCCGCCGTGGCAACTGCGGGGTCGTTGATGGTGCCCAGCGCCGCGATCGCCGCCGAGTGGGTCAATGTAGGCGGCACCCCATACAACGCCGGCACCGCGGCGGGCGACGACGCCGGCACCTGGGCCTGGGACGGCGCCGACGACATGAAGCTCAACGGCTACAACGGCGGCGCGATCAAGGCCGCCGGCAAGCTCAACATTGCGTACGAGGGCAAGAACACCGTGAAAACCGAACCCGATTACACCGGAGCCGCCATCAAAGCGCAGGATGGCACTAACCAGAAAGCGGAGTTGAACATAACGAGCTCGAATAGCACGGATGAGCTCAATGTGACAGCCGAGGCCGATGCAATTAAATCCACAGGCGACCTCTCCATTTCTGGCCCAGGCACCGTGAACACCACAAGCACTACTTCCGACGGAATTGAGGCAAAGGGCGACCTCTCTATCACGGGCTCGGGCACCGTGAATGCAACGGGCGGTACCGAAGGTATCCAATCCAAGGGCAAGACCACCATCGATTCCTCTGGCACAGTGATCGCTAAAGGAGGCGAAGGTTACGGCGTCGCCGCGGGCAGTGACATCATCATCAAAGGCGGTGGCAAGGTAGAAGCAAGCTCGATAGAAGAAGCGGCGATTTGGGCTGACGGCAACATCGACATCTCGGGCGGCAGCCAGGTCGAGGCAAGCTCCCAGGGAGATCTTGCCGTCGACGCTGAGGGCAGTCTCGCGGTCACGAACGCCTCCCTTGACGCAAGCGGTGTTGAATATGGTGTCTATGGCTACAAGGGCATTGCGCTCGACCACGCGACCGTGACGGTCCGTACAAGCGGGGGCGGCGGCCAAGCTATCGCACTCTTCACCGACGGGGACGACATCGTCATCAAAAATGGTTCCATCGTGGACGCGTTCGCAGAAGGAGAGTTCTCAGCTGCGATCTCTACCAGAAACCACCAGTCTAACATCGCGGGTGGCCATATCTACATCAGCGACTCCGTTGTCAAGGCTATAGCCCGCTATGTCGAGTCCGGTAGCGACGGCCCCGATCACTACAGCAACGACCAAAGCGGCGAGGTCATCCCCGAGCATAGGGGCATGAACCTGGGCATCTTCGCCCAGACCTACGAGGGCATCACGCCCGCGACCATCTCGATCGTTCGCAGCAAGGTCACGGCTGAGGGAGACACGGCGGCAATCTTCGCCCTTGCCATAAGCGCGGACGGCAAGGCGATCGGCACTATCGAGATCGAAGGCGCCATCATCCAGACGCCTGCAGGCGGCAAGATCATTGACTATCGCTACGAGGAAGAGTACAGCCGCGGCATCTCCTACGAGGCAGGTCAAACCATCGGCACGGGCGATGCCGTAGTCGACTCCCCCTATAACGAAGCTGTTGCCAAGAGCACGGTCATCGCGCCTTCCGAGGAGGCCAAGCCCAAGGCCAACCCTGAGGAAGCCACGCCCGTGGTGAAGCCAGCCAAGCAGCAAACGCTCGTGACGGGCGCCAAGGCCGAGCCTGCGGAGGCAAAGAAGAACCTTCCTGCGACGGGGGACGCATCGCCTGTAGGGCTTGCTGCCACAGCTTTCGCTGGCGTGGCTGCGGCATTCGCGAGCTTGGCCGCTCTGCTCGCCGGGTTCATCGCTCGCCGCAAGCGAGAATAAGAGCTGCGTTTTAAGCGAAGTGTGTATTTCGCTTGGATGATTTGTTCGATGTGGCTGGCGCCAGTGCGGTGCCAGCCACGCTATTTCAGCATGAATTCTTTCAGCCCCGAGCGGCTGGTTATTCCCAGCTTCGCATACGTTGTTGAAAGCCTGTTTTTCACCGTACCGCGTGAAATCCCCATATGATCTGCGATTTCAGTGTTGGACCAACCGCGGCATGCCAGCATCGAAATGGCGAATTCCGTTGTGGTAAGACTGTCGGCAACGGTTTTGTGTGCTGCGGGGTTATGAACATGCCGCCATCCGCGGCTGAATCGGTAGGTGATTTCGATTACCCGTGCAAATTCGTGCGAGTAATCTTTTTTGAGGCACGCTTCAGGCAGACCCTGAAGAAGACCGTGGTGTTCCCCGATTGTTTCGATCAGGTCGTCTGCTTGGGCTATGCTCCAAGCTTCCATAAAGTGGCATTCTGCCTTTTCGGGTTGTCGTTTGTTCATCCAACCCATTGCCGCCACAAGATGAAGGAACATTTCAGAGATGGGATAGCGCGCCTGCTTCATCCCCAGGGCGTTTTCTGCCATTCCTATGCAGCGGCCGTAATCGCCGGTGAGATATGCCTGGTGAGCCATGGCGTAGGTCGCGAATAGGCGGAGGCCTTCGGGCAGCAGGGCGGCAACTTTGTAAAAATCATCTGCTGTTACAGGTGGCTTCAGGTGCAGTAGGACGCTCGATGACGCCGTGAATAGTAAATAGGCGGCACGTTCTCGGTCGCCGTATTCATCGTTGAGGTGCTCTTTTGATGACGCCAGGTTAAGCAGGCAGGCGCGAGCGGCGTGGGCGTGGTCGAGCGATAGGTTTGCGAACCCGCAGATGAAGCATGATGAAATGCGCAAAGGCAAGATGCTTGAGGTGAGGAAAGGCTCTGCAAGACGACATGCTTCGTTGGCGTTGCCGCGAAAATAGGCGGCTTCTGCTAACGCGATGGTTCGGTAGTCGTTGTCGGGCATTGCCTCGATAGCGCCATCGAGGTGGCCCGGTTCGAACGACGAGCAGATGAGCGGCATGGGGGCATGCCATATGTTCGGCTGGGGGTTGGCCACGGTGCCTCCTCGAAATATACGTATTGCCGGTTCAGCCGTTAGGGACAGAGTGGCAGGCCGAAGGCAGTCTAGCCGAAAGTCGGATAACCTCAAAGCGTGCACCCTCAAAAGGTAGATAAAGCCAAAAACGAACAAGTCGTATCGCATGTAGTGCCAAGAGAGAACAGATCATGTGGCAAGTAACGCCGAAGGCGAACAAGCCAAAAGGTGAAGACCCTAAGCCCTAAAGCAAAACCGTTTCGTTTCGATAATAGCGCGAATGAAAACGCAATAGATTGGATATTAGACCAATTGCCGGAGCGAACGCGCTTCGTGTCCAGACTGCATGCTCTGCCGCTTCTTCACTTCTCGAGCTTTTCCGCGCCCGTGCCGCACCCCCCTCTCCCTCACGTGCTGCACCCGTGCCCCATAGCGCTATGAGGCTGCATGTTGTCACCCCCCCTGCCGTATCTCAGCCACCTCCGCAGCGCCGCAATGGGCTTACCCTATGGCTCCGAACCGGGCCGATTCCCACAATGGCACCGCCTTGAAGCTGTCCTTGAGGGCGCAGAAACAGAAAATTGGCCCGTGCTGCAACTTTTTTGCGATTAGGGATTGCTACGGATCCCTCCAACCGCAGACTGGATCGTAAAAGCGCAGGTGGTCTGCTGCAAAGTGGCTATTTTTCGCTTTGCAGAGGCGGAGGGGAGCCTCTAATCGCAAAAAAGTTGCAAAAACGCTCTGATTTTTGTTTTGCGGTAGGTGGATCGCTGCAGCGGGGCAAATCCTGCAAAAGACGGATCGTCGCAGCGGGGCGGCTCCCGGAAGGGGGGGTGCCGCAGCGGGGCAGATCATACAAAGGGCTGGTTCAGCGCGAAGCGGTGTATCCGTTCGCATCCATTTTGCTACGCGCTTTGCTTGCGACGATGATACAGTTTGTGTAACGGAATGCGCCCCTTTTTGGTTGGCTCCAACGTTGTGGGGCTGATCGCATGTGGGGTTTTAGGTGCGCATGAGAGGGAGGCATCATGGCTCAGAAAGAGGTAATTAGGTGGGGCGTCATCGGTTGCGGTGACGTTGTGGAAACGAAAAATGGCCCTGGCCTATATTTGGCCGACGGATCGGAGCTAGTTGGTATCTGGAATCGGACGAAGCAGAAAGCGGTTGACTGGTGTGAGCGCCACGGTCATGGGCGAGCATTTGATTCGCTGAATGAGCTTCTGGACTGCCCAGATATCGACATTGTCTACGTTGCCACAACGCCAAACTGCCACAAAGAGCATGCTATTGCCGTTGCCGAGGCGGGCAAGGACTGCTATCTCGAAAAGCCTATTGCGCTTTCATGGGACGAGGCGCAAGAGATAAAGGCCGCGTTCGAGAGGGCGGGGAAGCGTTGCTTTGTGGCTCATTATCGTCGCGGAATGCCGCGTTATCGCGAGCTTAAGCAGGTGCTTGATGCGGGCAAGATCGGCACTGTTCGCGGCGTTCAAGTTATTCGTACTCAGCGCCAAACCGCCGAAGAGATGCTTCCCGAGACGGAAAAGCCTTGGCGTGTTCGCCCTGAGGTTTCCGGGGGCAGCCATTTCTTCGAGGGTGATGCGCATATGCTCGACCTTATTGCGTTTCTTGCGGGAACCATCACTGATTTCAACCTGAAGGTAGACAACCGCACGGGGTTCTACCCAGGCGAAGACACGGTCGCCTTTTCGGGCGAGACCGAAAACCGCGTTATGGTTTCGGGGATTTGGTGCTATGCCACGTATAAGGCCATCGACCGATTCCTTATTTATGGAGACAAGGGAAGCGTCGAGTTTTCTTACTATGACAACGCTGCGCCGATCCGCATCGAGACGCTTGCCGATGGCGATGCGGTAGCGCACGAAGGCGTGATGGGCGGCGTTCGCAAGGAAGCGGAACTGGTGCAAGAAGAGCTGTGTCCGCCTGTGGAGAGCTATCCGGGAAATGGCCAGATTCAGGACATCGTCGATGTTCTGCGCGGCGTGCCCGGTGCCGAATGCACGAGCACGCTCGATAACGCCATGAACACCCTCCGCATAACCTGGGCTGCTCATGAACTGCGCGCAAAACAACGAGGCGAAGCGCGTGAAACAGCGTAGCGAATAAAGACGCTGCTTGATTGTCTGCCGGAATCCTGATCACGTCTCTGCGCTTGGAGCAATCGGCAAGTGAAAAGAAAGGGGCTCGGCAACAGTGCCGAGCCCCCAGAGCAAGTTCCTGCTTGTAGCGTTTGCCTTAGTCCATCTTGTGGTTGATGCCGTAGCCGAACAGGGGCTTAGACTGAATTGCCAGGTAGATGCAGAATAACAGGCCAACGATAGCCGCTGCGAGCAGCAGGCCCATCATGGTATACAGTGCGCCGGTTTCTCCCATGGCGGTAGTCATCGCGCCAACGATAAAGGGAAGGAAGGTTGCGCCAACACCCATGAAGGTCATGTACATTCCGGTGTTGCGACCCTTAGGGCCGGGGCAGTAGTTCTGGCGAACAACCAAACCCGTCTGCAAAGCGCCGCCTGCAGCGAAGAAGCCGAGCAGCGCGATGGCAACGTATACGATGGCGACATTGGGAACAACCAATACCAAAGCCAGGGCCAGAGCGGAGAAAGCGAAGTCGATCAACAGAACCTTCAGCGGGTTCCAACGAAGCTTGCCCATTACTACTGCCCAGAAAAACACAGCGGTAATGGAACCCACGGTGTAAATGGAGGCAAGAGCGGCACCGCCCATTTCGTCGAGGCCAAGGTTGGCCATGCCGAATGCCTTGGTGTACTGCTGTGCGCCGTACATGATAAACATGCAGATGAAGGCCATGACCAGGGTGAATACCTGAACCAGCACGCCTGGCTTCTTGAGCATGGCGTCTTTTGCCGCCTGAATTTCAGCCTGAGCTTCGTCTATGCCGTTGTTGCCATCGGTTTTGGTGGCACGTTCGTCATCGTAGCGGAAGGGCGTGACGATGGTCATGATCAGGCATACAACGGAAAGCACGATAGGCAGATAGATGTTAACGTGCCAAATATGAGGCGCACTGAATGCTGCAACAAAGATGGGGTAGATAACGCCCATAACGGAAACGGCGGCTTTGATACCGATAACGCCAGAGGCAGCGTATTTGGGCTCTGCTTCCTGTGCGGCGGGGTAGAGGGCTGCGTCCCAGAAGCCGGATGTTGCAACGCCAGACAAGAAGGCGGCGATGTAACAAGCGGTTGCGTCGGTTGCCAGCAGCATCATGGTGAAGCAGATGATGTAGGCAACAGCGCCTGCGACGGCGAACTTCTTACGTCCGACGCGGTCGGAGAGCTCGCCGCCAATCCATACGCTTAGCAGTTTGCCGAATCCCATGGCAGCAATTGCCATCGAAACCGCAGCGGAACCTGCGGTGGGGTCGGTGATACCCCATTGGGTGTAGAAGTTGACTTTGTTCTGGCTCAAGATCAGGGCCTGGATGCCGTAGGTGAAATAGCACATGTACACCGTTGCCAGCGCGAAGCCGTAGTGCTTTACCTTTTCTGCTGCTGCAGACAATTCGTTCTCCTTACATTCTTTGGACATGCTGCTCGTTTGAAACGAAGACGGTATCCCCTGCAAGGAGCCTCCCTCGGGCCCACTCATGACGCCTTGGATTCGTAGAGTTCTGTTGCGCGGGTGCGCAAACGTTTGTGTATGCTACTCCTCGGCAAAAAACCGAACATGTTCGATGCGAATGGGTAATATTCATTTTCGAATAGGAACCGATAGCCTTTAGCTATGATACGAGGAAGAGGTGAATTATTTCTCGATCTATTGGGAATCTATTCGCCTATCCCATTCAATTTCTATGGATTCATTTCTTACGAATATAGATAGGTAACGGATGGCGATGCCGTGCAGATGCCCAGTGGTGCAGGTGGTATTCTTATGCTCATCGTATAAAACGCGCGCCTTTTAGGCTTGCCCTGCGTTAAAGCGAAGCATGTATTCGAACAGTGCGTGCTCGTGGCAAAGTGAGTAGAGATCGTTGAGCTTTGCCTTTGATGGCGGGGCTGCGATTTGCGCTTAGGGTGAAGCAACAAAGGGGAAATGGCGTGCGTGTAGAGAGAGGGCATTCGGCATGGCAATCATGCTGGATGAATTTGTACGGAGGGATGCTGGATGAGCTCCAAGAAAAAGAACCAGAAAACCAATCCCAATAAAAGAAAGAACGACGAAACGGTGATTATCTGCCCGTATTGCGGCGGCACCCATTTTGAGTACACGGCTGAAAAGCGCCGCGTTCCCAGCAAGTGGTACGTGCATGTAATCACGGCGATCGTTATTATCGGCATCGCATTTGTAATGCCATATTTCTCTATCGCGTTTGCCATCGCTTACGTCGTGCTGACATTCATGCCCCGCAAGGTTCTGGTGGGCACATGCAAAGATTGTGGTGAAGAAACGCTGTTCAATCGTCCGGAGGATGGCAGCATGAAGCCGAGCTTCGATCAGCCTCACCTGTAAAAGGCTCTGCGGTCTGAGCCCGGTCTTGTTAGCGGGGAGTCTTTTCGGTCAGAATCAGCTTCATCCGTGGGCATTTCGGTCTGGTCCGGCATCGTTTTTTAAGGTTTCGACCCGATCGTCTCTATTTGCAAGGGCATTTTCGGTTCGAATCGGCCTCGTCCATAAGATCGCTTTGTTTTGGATTGGCTGCATCCGTTGAAAAGATGCTTGCGACTTGAGAGGCCTTCGTTTTCGAGGGGGACGATTCGGAAACGACCCAACATGGCAACAAGACCGTTGCATAACGGAAATACTTCGTAGTTACGATGAATGCGAAAACAAACGAGGGTGCCCCATTCTATTAGCGAATGGGGCACCCTCTATAATTCATCGGAGGTGCGGTTATGGCTAAAAACGTGAAGAACGCAAGCAGGGCACAGGCCGAAGGCCTGAAGTATGTTCCCATGCGTAAAGCCGCTCGGGCTATGACGTTTGTTGCGGGCGCTTTATCCTCAGGCATCGTAGTATTTTCCGTCGCTGAAGCGGCGTGGGCAGCGGTCTTTGCGGCGATGGCAGCTGTGGCGTTCTATCTTGCGTACGCTATGACTATTGATCTACACGAAGCGCACTAAATTAGCAAGACACCGCGCTAGTTATTGGTGGGGTCAAATCCCCACATACGCACTTCGGTTTCAAGCGTAACGCCGAACTGGTCCGCTACTGCCGCTTGCACGTCGCGGATAACCTGCAGGACATCGGCTGCACTTGCGTTGCCGGTATTCACTACGAAACCAGCATGCTTGGTGGAAACCTGGGCATCCCCAACTGAATGGCCTTGCATGCCTGAATCCTGAATGAGCTTGCCTGCAAAATAGCCTTCTGGGCGCTTGAACGTGCTGCCTGCGCTTGCCATTTCGAGAGGCTGCTTGGAAGAGCGGCGTTGGGACAAGTCGTCCATCTTGGCGCGAATATCATCCTTGTTTCCAGATGCAAGCTGAAGGGTTGCCCCCAACACAACAAGCCCCTTATCGCTCATCATGCTGTGGCGATAACTCCAATCGGCTTCTTCTGCAGGGATTTCGCGAACCGTGCCGTCGGGGAAGAGGCAGGAAACGCTAACCGCAACATCTTTGAACTCGCCATCGTAGGCGCCTGCGTTCATGATTGCCGCTCCACCAACAGAGCCTGGGATTCCGCTGGCAAACTCGTAACCTGAAAGCCCCGCTTCGAGCGCTGCTTGCGCAACAGCTTCATTAGTTGCTCCAGCTTGAGCATGAACAACGGATCCGTCGATGGAAATGTGGGCCATGCGCTCGCCGATTTCGATAACCACACCAGGCAAGCCTGCATCGGAAACGAGCAAATCGCTTCCGCAGCCTACGATCCACCAGGGGGCATCTGCCTTTTCGGCGGCGCTGATTGCTGCGGTAATGTCTGCGGCATTGCTTGCTCGTACGAAGAACTGGGCAGGACCGCCGCAGCGGAACGTGGTGTGTTTGCTCATGGGCTCATTTTTTAGCAGGTCGTCGCTGGCAAAGATTTGAGCAAGAGCGGTATTGAGTTCTTCGATATTCATATATGCCTACTTATCGTGTCTGGTTCCAAGTGTTTTATTGCGGCTGTGCAGATGTGCCTGCCTATTTGACTGATGGCTTGCGGTAACCGCAAGAGATAAATTGGTTTTTGATTTGCGCGGTGGTTTTGGCGCACCGCGTAAATCCGTTTAAGTGTAGCGTAATCGGGCGATGCGGTGAAAACGGTGAAAGTAAGTGCTGTGTGCTTGTGGGACGCCGTCAATCGACGAGGCGGGCGCAAGAGCTTTGCGTTGCCCTCATTGGGACACGACGTTGACGCGGCATCATTCTGGACGCAAAACCCGTTTAATCTACATCGGACGTGAAAACTGCGTGGTCGGCACTTAGCGCAATTTGTGCCGATATCGAAACTTCACAGAGCCTGCATTACGTGGAGTCTGGCAGATCCTGCATTGTTGGGAAGCCCAATGAAGCCCGCTCTGGGCAACGATGCCGACGTTGCCTTTAATTGCCAATAAAACCTGCAGGGCGCTTTTCCCTGTCGGTTTTGCACTATTCACTCCACAAGAGTAAAGTGGCTTCCATATTCGCGGATGAAATGCGCCTGAGGGAGGCGCGTTAAAGGGGAAGTTCATGGAAAAATACCTATTCTGGGGCACGTTTTTCTTCGCCTACCTAATTAACGGTATTACCGGCTTCGCGGGCAATATCTTCGCAATGCCAGTGGGCATGGCCACCATTGGCCACGAAGAGTCCATCGTGGTGTTGAACTGCACCGGATTTCTTGCCAGCGTGCTTATCGCTTTCACGGGTATCAAACATGTGGTGTGGAAAGAACTTGCGAAGATGTGCGTGATCATGGCGATTTTCATGGCCATTGGCGCGTGGATCAACACCATTGCCCCGCTGAGTATCCTTTCTAAGGTATACGGCATTGCGGTTTTGATTATTGCTATTCGCGGTTTGTTCTTTAACAAGAAAAATAAGCTTTTACCCGATTGGCTTCTGTACTGCATTCTTGCCATAGCCGGCCTTATTCAGGGCATGTTTGTTTCTGGCGGCTCTTTCCTGGCTATTTACGCTTTGCAGAAGATTCGGGATAAGGAAGCATTCCGGGCAACCACCACTATGACCTGGGTGTTCCTAAACGGCGCCTATGCCCTTTATGGCATTCAGGGCGGCTCCCTTGGTGGCGATGGCTTGCTTACGTTGGCAGTGTGCATCCCCTTGCTTATTCTTTCCACCTGGCTGGGCGGCCTTATCCAGAAGCGCATCAGCCAAGAGCAGTTCGTGAAGTTCACCTACGTCCTGCTTACCGTAATTGGCTGCGTGCTTTTAATTAAGTAAGGGTTCGGAATGCGCGCCGCATGGCGGTGTCGGGCTGGGGTCTGGAGCACCTCAAGCCACCCATTCCGCTGTTCAAAAGGAGGCTACGGGCCTCCTTTTTCATGCGCTTCATTGCTTCAAGCATTGAATGAAGATGCTCTTTGAGCATCTAACAGGAATGGCGTTCAGAGTGGCTTTCGCGGCTCCAGACCCAGCCCGACACCGCCATGCGGCGCGCATTCCGAACCTAACAAAAAGCAGCTGATTGCAGTGAGTTTTCCGGGTTTCGCGAATTGTTCTTGGCCGATGCGCTTTTGTCGTAATCCCTTGGGCGCAAGGAAAGAAAGAGCTCGCATCTGCGAGCTCTTGATTAGCGGTTTGCTTTTAGGCGTGCGAAAAGGCTGGTGCTGTTTTGGCGCACCCAGCTTATGAATTCGCTTTCCGTCATGGTGAGCGTGATGTTACCCATACGCAAGGGCGCCAATACCAGGTACATCATCTTGGTGCGGGGTCGCGCCTTCTTCAACGCTTCGCGTGCGTGAGGAGTGGATATCATCTGCTTGATGGCGGCGCGCTTCTCTTCCTTCGAAAGCGTGCAGTTGCGGTTAGTTACGTTTTCGATGCAGCCAACTAGCCGTTCTGCGTAGCGACGGGCTAAGAACTCCTCGATTTCGGGGGAATCCAAGTTCCAATACGCGTATAGCTCGTTCATCCAGCGATGTTCTTCTTCACGTTTGTCGTACATGTCGGGACGGTACTTGGTGTTTTCGCTTTCGGCGCGAGCGCGCAGGAAGTGGTAGTAGTGACCGTCGATGCACCCCACGCGTTCAACCTCTCGCATAACGTCGAGGTTGAACGGCAGGTCGTCCCAGAACGTGCCAGGGAATCGGATGCCCTTTTCCTTGATGTAGCTGCGACGATACAGCTTGTTCCACGGCGCATACAGAAGTTGGGCATCGAAAAGCTGGCAGGCGTTTGAGCGGAATTCTTCTTGCGATTCGAAGATGCGATCGGGCGCATTGCGCAGCTCACGATAGTACTTGCCTTCGTCGTCGTAGTACGTGTCGATGGTAAAACCGGTAATAAGAAGGTCGAGGTTGTGCTCGGAAGCAATGCGGTACATGTCCTTCAGCATGGTGCGATCGCACCAGTCGTCGCCGTCCATGAAGTACAGGTAATCGCCACGAGCGATTTCGATAGCGGCGTTGCGTGCAGCGGCGGCTCCCTGGTTTTCCTGATGGATTACACGGATGCGCACATCGTCATCGGCAAGTTTGTCGCACAGAGCGCCACTGCCATCGGTGCTTCCATCGTCTACCAGCAGAATCTCGTAGCTGGTGCATGTTTGATTCTGCAGCGAGCCAACGGCACGACGCAGCCAAGATTCTACGTTGTAGACAGGAATAATGACGCTTATCGCGGGACTGTGTGACACGAACACCTTCTCCTGAATCTACGGGTTTCAACTCGCTCATTCTACACAATGCAGTAGTGCTGCATGTGTTGCCTGACGGGGAGTACAAGGTACTTCCACGTTTTGGTGGCTGCTCTCCACAAAGGCTGCAAAAGTAAGCTGTTGGCGGAGGGGAACTGCAAGGCTCTTCGGCACGGGCACGGGTGGTCCGAACTTCTTCACGGTTGCGATTCCCGAAGCGGAGGGGCCGCGCTTGCGCAAGTCGGGACCATGCGAAAAACCGATAAAATCCGGCGGTTGTTTTTCTGCGCCGACGTAGATGATGGCCTCCCCCTCTTTGCGCTTGCGATGCCGTTAGTTAGCTGTAGTCGGGAGAAGCGTCTCTTCGGTATATAATCATCATTTGGCGTGAGCGCGTTCTGCCGCGCTATCCAATAAGTTCGAGAAAGAGGGGGGGCGCATGGACTGGCTTGAATACGGCGTTCTCTTCGCCGTTGCCGCAGTGGTTACCATTGCCTTGACCCCTCTTGCCCGCAAGCTTGCTATCAAGCTTGATGCCATCGATTACCCCAGTGCTCGCCGTGTAAACATGCTTCCCATTCCGCGTATGGGCGGTGTGGCTATTTTCGGCGGCATTTTGGCGGCGCTTGCCGTTGCTGGTTTTGGTGTCTATGCCTTCGGGTGGGTTGACCCCTTCATCGACTACAACGGCATTGAGGTCAACTATTGGGGCGTTTTGCTGGGCACGGTTTTGATATTTCTCGTGGGTGCCGTTGACGATGTGGTCGACCTAAACCCCAAAGCAAAGATGCTGGGACAGATAGTTGCTGCTTGTGTGGTTGCCGGTTCTGGCCTGCTATTTTCCAGTATCCATAATCCTATTGGCGAAGGGTATATTGAATTTGGTTGGGTTGCCTACCCCCTAACGGTGTTTTACCTGGTGGCTTTTGCCAACGTCATCAACTTGATTGACGGCCTCGATGGCTTGGCGGCAGGTATTACGGGTATTTCCGCGATAACCATCTTGCTGTTCGCGGTGCTTACCGGACGTTTCGATGCAGCGCTGTTCAGTGTCATTCTTGTTGGCGTGTGCGCAGGCTTCCTGAAGTCCAATTTCTTCCCCGCATCTATCTTTATGGGCGATTCAGGCGCACTGCTTCTGGGTTTTTCGTTGGGCGTCATTTCCCTGTTTGCTGTAGCGCGGTCGGCCTTGTTCGTTTCGCTGCTGGTGCCTATTCTGGCGGCGGGTGTTCCGATCCTTGATACGTTTTTCGCCATTGTGCGTCGAAAACGTGAGCATCGTCCTATCGACGAAGCAGACAAGGGACACATCCACCATCGCCTGATGCGTGCAGGATTCAGTCAACGCGCAACCGTGCTTATCATGTGGGCTTGGACGGCGCTCCTTGCTGCCTGTGGCGTAATCATTACCTGGGCCGACAATCTGGTGCGCATCCCCATTTTCCTTATTGCCTGCGCGGTTACGGCATACGCCATCGTGAAGCTGCGTCTGTTGGGCGATGCTCTGAGCCATCATTTCAACCCTCGTCGCAAGCCCGAGCTCAGGGAGCCTCAAGAACCCAAACAGGACCGGTAAATCTCGAACAGGATAGGCTCTGGCGCGAATTGGGCCAATGACGGCCTAGGAAAGTCCGATACGGCATCCGTGCTGTGAAATCGGCCGACACAACTGCGAGAACAGATGGCGCAAACTTTGCCAGGGGCAGCCTAAGAAAGCAGCTTTGGCAGCTTTCGGGGGCTAAGCCCTTGATGAAAGCCTGGTCAATGACGCTTCGGCAAAGCAGACGCGCAACCCTCGGGGAATCAACGCCCTGGCGTAAATCGAGCCGATGGGCCAAGAGAAGAACTGCCACTCCTCAAATGTGGGTGCCTATTCGATGCTTTTCAATGCTTCGATCATGTTGATCTTTGCCAGGGTGCGGTTGGAGAGCTGCGCCACGATGAAGGCGAACAGCAGTGTGAGGCCGCATGCGTAGGCGTAGCTGATTGGATCGATGGTCACTGCAAAGTAAATGGAAGGCATTTTCAGCACATAGGTGAGCATGTGGCTGAATGCGTATCCTGCGGGGATGCCTAAAACTACGCCGATAATGGTTAGCAGCACCGTTTCCTTATTCACGTAGTGGTTAACTTCGCGTTTGCGGAAGCCCAGCACCTTGATGGTTGCCAGTTCGCGCGTGCGTTCGGATATGTTGGTTGTGGAAAGCGTGAACAACACCACGAATGCCAACGCCGCTGCCAAGAAGACGATAACGTACACAATGGTGTTGATCAGGTCGAATGACTTAGAGAATTCCTCGTTCATCTGCTGAGTACTGGAAACGGAAAGGAATTCGTTGCGTTCGGCCAAGCTGTCGGCGAATGCCTCTTTTTCGGTGTCGCTGCCTGAAAGTGCAAGGTAGAAGCCGTTGGGCTGAACCTCTTCATCGAACAGCTGCTCATAGGCGCTTTGCGTAAGATAGGCGGCATTGCCCAAGTAGTTGTCTGCAATATGGGCAATGGGCACGGTCGCTTCGTCGAGTGCGCTCGTTTTTACGGTAATTTCGTCGTTTGCGCCTACTCCTAAAAGGTCGGCAGCGTTTCGCGTGAGAATCATGCCGTTTTCGGAAAGAGGCAATGCCTCTTCATCGCTTTTAAGCGAAACATAGGGAGAAAGATCGGCGCCATCGGGCAGCACGAACAGTTGCAGCGATTCGTCGTCACCGTTGGAGGTGAGGGTTATCGAATCGACGGCAACTTCCTGGATAGAGGAAACTTCCTCGCTTCCCTCAAGCAGTGTTTCGCATTCTTTGAAGTTGTTGGGGTTGGTGATGGCCAAGGCGTCATAGCGATAAATGTCGCCATATTGCATAGGGGAAAGGGCATGCACGGAGTCTTTGATGGCAAATCCGCAGATAAGCAAAGCCATGCACCCCATGATTCCGAATACCGTCATGAAGAAGCGCTTCTTGTAGCGAAGCAAGTTGCGTGCCGTTACCTTATCTAGGAATGCCAAACGCTTCCAGATGAAGGGGATTCGTTCAAGAAGGATGCGCGAGCCGGAACGGGGCGCTTTTGGACGCATGAGCGTGGCAGGCGTTTGTGCAAGCTCGGCGCGGCAGGCGAATACTGCAGCCCCAACAATTCCCGCAATGAAGAACAGCATACTGCCCACGCCATAGAGCGTGTCGAATGAAAGCAGGTACGTGGGCAGGAGGTACATGATTTGGAACACGGAGAACAGGAATGCGGGGAAAAGCACGAATCCGCAGAACTCGCCCACGGCGCTACCCAGGAGGCACGCCAAAAGCGCATACGTTAGGTACTTGCCCAAGATGGCGCGGTTGCGGTACCCCAGTGATTTGTAGGTGCCGATAAGCCCTCGTTCTTCTTCAACCAAACGGGTGATGGTGGTAAGCGCGATGAGCACGGCAACTACGATGAACACTACGGGGAACACGAACCCGATGGCCTCAATGGAAGAAGCATCCGACTCGACGCTGGCATAGCCTGCGTTTGATTCGCGTGTTTGCACGTACCAGCGCCCTTGCTCGATGTTATCCACTTCTGCCCGGGCGTCTTCGAATTTTGCGCGGGCCTCAGCTTTGCTGCTTTCGAACTGCGCGCGCTGTTCGTCGAGCTCGGCCTGGCCTTCTGTGAGCTCTGTCTCGGCGGCGGAAAGCTGCTGTTTGCCCGATTTCAGCTGCTGTTTGCCTGCGGAAAGCTGTTCCCGGCCCTGTGAGATTGCCTTCATTCCCGCTGAAACCTGCGCTGCCTGGGCGTCGAGCTCCTGCTTAGCGGCGGAAAGCTGTTTTTCCTGGGCATCGAGCTGGGCAAGCGTTTGAGCGCGCTGCGCTTCGATGCCCGCAAGCTGTGCCGAGGCTTCCTCTTGGCTTATCATGCCAGCAGCCAAAGCGGCTTTAACTTGCGTCGCTGCATCATCGCAAGCGGCATTTGCCTGGGCTCGGCCTTCGTCGATCTGGGCTTGCCCATTTGAGATTGCAGCATAGCCATCCTCAATTTTCTTTGAGGCGCTTGCCAGCTGATTCTCTTGCCGTCGAAGTTCGACTTCTGATTGAGCTAGGGTGCTTTCACTGTTGCGCAAAGTGCGCTTGTTTGCGGCAATTTCCCGTTTGCCTGAATCAAGCGTGCTTTGCGCATCGTCGATTTTCCGCTGTGCATCGGAAAGTTCTTCATTTGCCTCGGCTTCTGCTTTAGAGATTTCGTCAAGCGCGTCCTGACGAATCTGCTCTGTTCGCGCCTCCTCGCGCTGTTTTTTGATCCCTTCTATTTGGGTAGTGAGGTTGTCGAGAAGCGAGGAATAATCTGGAGAAAAGCTCTTCGCTCCTGTGCTGTTCTTGGCTTTCACGTATATGGTGGTGAACACATCGGCAGTTACGGCATCGGGTGTTACGAAGAACGAGTAGTCGGGCGATGCGCTGGCTCGTATGGCGATGGATCCATTGGGGTTGGTAAGCTCGGTTGGGTCGATCACGCTAGCGGTGATGGTGTATTGGGTTCGCTCGAATGCCTCGTTGTCGTTTTCTTCAAGCGTTACGGTATCGCCGAGCGAAAGGCCCGAGTCGGTTAGGTAGTTTTCAGTCACGGCAACTTCGTGCTCATTTGCGGGTAGGGAGCCGTCAAGAATCTTGGGTGTGTTGAACCCCTCGCTTGAAAGGGCCTTTACCCCTACGCTTGCGCGTTTTTGGCCGAGCGGCGTATAGGTCTCTTCTTCCCATGCTCCTTCTGCAACGGCAACTCCTTCTAGCGAAGAAACGGCTGCAACATCGTCTGTGGTCAGCCCTAAGGTTGACTGCACGCATACGTCGTAGAGGCCTTGCTCGCCGAAGAAAGCATCGGCGGAATTGCGCAGGTCAACGCAGGATGCGCGCAGGCCGCACACCATGGTTACGCCCAATGCGCAAATGACCAGGATGGAAATAAAGCGCTTCTTGCTGTTGGCGATAGTGCGAAAGGTGTCTTTAAAAAATGCTCGTGCCATGATTGGCTACCATTCAATTTCAGCAATTGGCGTGGGGTGTGCGTTTGTTTCGATGCTGGTTACCCGTCCGCTGTTCATGCGGATAACGCGGTCGGCCATAGGGGCCAGGGCGGCGTTGTGGGTGATAACCAGCGCAGTAATGTGCGAAGAGCGGCAGGTGTCTTGCAGCAGCTGAAGAATCTGTTTGCCGGTGCGGTAATCGAGAGCTCCTGTGGGCTCGTCGCACAAGAGGAGCTTGGGGTTTTTCGCGAGTGCTCGGGCGATGGCAACGCGCTGCTGTTCGCCGCCAGAGAGTTGGGCGGGGAAGTTGTTGAGGCGCTTTTCCAACCCAACACGGCAGAGCGTTTCGGCGGCATTGAGGGAATCGGGGCAGATCTGTGAAGCAAGCTCAACATTTTCAAGCGCCGTAAGGTTGGGAACTAGGTTGTAGAACTGGAACACGAACCCTACGGCGGCGCGGCGGTATTCTACCAGTTGTGATTCGCTGCTGCGAGCGATATCCTGCCCGTCGATGAGAACGCTGCCATCGGTGGCGCTGTCCATACCACCCAGGATGTTCAGGGCGGTGGTTTTACCGGCGCCTGACGCGCCAAGGATTACGGCGAGCTCGCCTTTCTCAACGGAAAAAGACGCGCCATCAAGGGCCCTGATTTCTGCTGCACCCGACCCGTACCGCTTAACAACGCTGTTGAATTCGATGTACGACATGTCGGCCCCTTGCTTTGCTGCGTACGAAACGGTGCTTCGAATGGGTTTCGCGATAGAGATTAGCTTGCGAAGCCATGCGACGCAAAGCACCTTCTACTTTGTTTAGTATACGGGAAATCACCAGGTCTGTGACGTTTCCGATTCCGCCTGAATCGGGTTGCGCTAAAAGAATGCCCCCCATTTCTCGTGTCCAAGAAATGGGGGGGCAATTAAAAGGCCAGAGTGTCATTCTGGTTATGTTGGAGCTACCTGGATGGGGATGGCAGGCGCTAGGGCTAATCGATGGAAATGAGGCGCTTGCGATCTTCGGGCTTGGGCAGTTCCTTCTTGGGCACGTTTATGCTCAAGATGCCGTTTTCGAACTTAGCGGAAATGTCGTCTTCCGAAACATCGTCGCCAACGTAGAAGCTGCGGCGGCATGAACCAACGAAGCGTTCCTTGCGAAGGAAGGTGCCGTTTTCGTCCTTGTCTTCCTTCTCTTCATTGGTAGAAGCGTTGATAGTGAGGTAGCCATCGTTTAGCTCGATTTGAACGTTTTCCTTGTCGAACCCAGGCAAATCGATATCGAGTTCGTAGGCTTTGTCGGTTTCTTTGACATCGGTCTTCATCAGAGATGCGTTTGCCTTAGGCGCTGGTTCGGTTCCGAAGAATCCGAAATCGAAAGGATCGCTCATAAAGTCATTGAAAAAGTTCCTACGTGCCAACATCCTTATCATCTTCTTTCTTTGCCACGCAAGGGGATTGTTGGCTTACCGATTTCCCTTGCGCGGCCGTTGCTTCTTTTGACAACTGCAATACTACGCGGTTCTTAGCACTCGAATGCCGAGAGTGCTAATTAGGTACCATTCTGTAACCTTTTATAAGATTATCTAAGTGTCATATTGATAGATATTTCATTGCCTAAGGAGTCGTTTATGGAAGTGCGCGCTTGAGAAACTGGGCAAAATAACCCAATGTGTTTATCGCTCTTGGCTAGGCCGGGGTTGGAGTGTTAATTTTATGCAATTACGGGTCAATAACGCGTGTTCACCTGCTATTATGCGCTTATGAAAAACCGTCAGACATCTTCTTCGCGAAGCGGGAGACAGTACCGGGAGGAAAAATCTTCCCGATCGGGCAGCCGCACGGATCGCGCCAGAAGCACGCGTTCAGATGAAGCGCGTGCTGGTTCTGAGCGCTCTTCGAACCGTTCTGGCGGGCGAAACGAATCGGCGCGTGGACGCGGTTCCCTCGGTCGCGATGTCCGCGGTGCTCGCACCGAGCATCGGGTGCGCGGCGAAGGACGCGGGTGTGAATACGCCCGTGCAGCGCGCAGCTATTCCGAAGGCGGAAATTGTGCCGATCTCAATTCCAGCGATTCCTCTTCTCGTCGTAGTGGCAGAACGCGCGAGCGCGAAGTGCATGTGGGCGCGGGCAATCGTGGTTTCAGCCCGCGCAAGGGTCAGGGCCTTAACTCATCGTGGATGGCTGATCGCGTTGCTTCGTTCCCTTTGCCCCTCGCCACGCTTGCGCCTGTCTTGTGCATAGCCGTTGTGGTGCTGATTGCCATTTTCCTGGTGACCGGCGTCGGCTCTTGCGTTTCTTCGGCCGATAATTCCTCGCAGGGCGACGGCGCGCAGGCCGACCAAATGGAAATCAGCTACACTCCCTCCATCCAAGCCATTGATGGCGTGTCGGATCCAGGAACCAACGTCCAGGGCATTTCTCTGGCCGATTCGAATGCGAACTATGTACCGCAATTAAGTGAAGAGGGAGCCACGCAGGTGGGGGACGCTATTTCGGCCATTACGGCGAACAACAAGACTGTTGGTTTTGCGTTTATCGATCTGCAAACCGGCAGCGGATACGTCTACAACCTCGATCAACGCGTATACGGCGCTTCCTCGTTCAAAGGTCCTGTGCTTATCTATGGATGTCAGCAGGCGCTTGAAACGGGAAAAACAAGCATTTCGCGGGTGAACTCAAGCGCGCAAGATGCCATCATCAATTCCGACAATGCCTCTTATTACCGCATGCGTAATGCGTTTGAAAGATCGGCCTCCGAATCGCTTTCTGCATGGCTTTCGTCCATGAATATCTCTACTACGCTTGCTAACGACACGTCTTTTCCCCACTACTCGGCTCGTGAATCGCTGAAGTTGTGGATGAACACTTTCCTTTATTTGAGCTCGCCTGATTCCAATAAGGAAATCACTGAGTGGGCAAAAAAGATGTTCTCCGGCACTGCCGTTTCGATGATTCGCAGCGGCGTGGACCCAACCTCCAACCCAGTAAGCCGTGAAAAGGCGGAAAGCGTTGCCCAGGAGCTCCTTGGCACGTTGTGTACTGGCAAGAAAACGGTAGAGGTTGGCGAAGCTAAGAAGACGAAGACAAGTTCGGCCGACGAATCGGCAACGGTGTATGACAAGGCTGGCTGGATCAATGGGTCGAGCGACGACGCCATATGCGATGCCGGCATCATCGAAGAAGATGGCAAATACTACCTTATTACGATCATGACGAATCTTGCCGACGGTGAAACCAGCCGCGCCGAGGTTAGCGGGCTTGCTGCCGCGTTGTGGGATCAGCGCTCAACGCTTGCCCCCGAGCAAGGATACAAACAGGTTTAAAGCGGAATCGGGCGCAGCTTGCACTTTTAGGTGATTTGTTTGCCCGATAATCCTGCAGAAAACGTGAAGATTTTCGCATAGGCCCAAATCGGTTCGTTGCGATGATTGACGAAGGGCACGAATGCAGTATAAACTGCAAAAGTTCGCTTTCAAAAGCCCCGTACATGCTTGCGATTCGAACTCTTTTCCGCCTGGAAAACGTCCCTGCGCCGGCTAAGCTGGTCCAGAGCTTTTCGGCAGCACCGTTTGCGGGAAGGAAAGAGATGCGGAGTAGGATCCCGCGCCTCGGGTTGGCAGCAACTTTTGAAAAACGACACTTGTTACTTTATTGGAGGAACACTGTGAAGACCTATTACGCAAAGCCCAACGAAGTTGAGCGCGAATGGCTTCTCATCGACGCTGAGGACCAGGTTCTTGGTCGCGTCGCTTCGAAGGCCGCTCATATTCTCAAGGGTAAGCACAAGCCCACCTACACGCCTCACGTTGACACCGGCGACTTCGTCGTAATCATCAACGCTGACAAGATCAAGATCTCTGGCGTTAAGGCTACCAGCAAGGAATACTATCGTCACAGCGGTTATCCCGGCGGCCTGAAGTGCGAAACCTTCCAGGAGGCCATGCAGAAGCATCCTGAGCGCGTTATCGAGCACGCAGTAAAGGGCATGCTCCCCAAGAACACGCTCGGTCGTGCAATGGGCATGAAGCTCAAGGTTTACGCTGGCGCAGAGCATCCGCATGCAGCGCAGCAGCCCCGCGAGATCAAGATGGAGGATAACTAATGGCAGGCGAAGCAATGTATTACGGCACCGGCCGTCGCAAGAACGCTGTTGCTCGCGTTCGCATCGTTCCCGGTACTGGCAAGGTAACCGTTAACGGTCGCGAAGGTGTTGAGTTCTTCGGCCGTCAGGCTCTTCTCGACTACGCAACCACTCCGTTCGTTGTTACCGACACTCAGGGTCACTTCGACGTAATCGCTCGCTGCAATGGCGGCGGCGTTTCCGGCCAGGCCGGCGCTCTGCGCCACGGCATCGCTCGCGCTCTCCTCGAGGCTGGCGACTACCGTGCAGACCTGAAGAAGGCTGGCTACCTCACGCGCGACTCCCGTATGGTTGAGCGCAAGAAGTACGGCCTGAAGAAGGCTCGTAAGCGTCCGCAGTTCTCGAAGCGCTAAGTGTTACGTTATCTACGCGATGTATTGGAAGGCTCCCATTTCGGGGGCCTTCTCTTTTTTTTTGACCTTTGCTCGGTAATCAACTTGCGGAATCGCGTGGCCCCGAATGCCATGAAGCGGTTGTGTTGCTGTTTAATGCCGCTCCGATCAGCTTGCGTTCATTTGCTTCCACGGTTGATGTCGGCTTGGTCCCTGAAGGGGAGCAGAAGGCGAGCGGTCCTTTTGGCGCGCAACCCTTCAGAAGGGTGCCTCGTGGTTGATTTCGGCGATGTTTTCAGGCGCCTGCTTCTTAGCCGCCAGCGCTTATTGGTAATGAAGCACGTTCGAAAAGCTTAAACGGCAAATAGCCAGTTAGAAGCGTTGTATTGAAATACGCAATAATACTCAAATGGAAAAGCCGATATTATAGTGTCTTTTTGTTTGGGAAAATAGCGATTATGAAGAAAATGTGGTGGAAATGGCCATCAATATTAACTAAATGGGTAATTATTTCAAATGAACGCGTTTTGAACGCGATCATAACCCGTTCATGTACCAAAACAAGCAAAAGCCCTGCTTGAAACCTTGCATTCCATTCTGACGGTCGTAATATGAACCCGCAATTTGAGTTCAGCGCAAAGCGGATTTCAGTTGCCAAGCAACGGTTTAAATTTCGGTTTGATAGAAACCGGGTACGTCCAGGAGGATTGATCATCTATGGCATATGTAGTAGCTATTTCCGCGTTCTTTGTTGTTGCGGCATTCGGCATGTTCATTAAGTACGATTGCGGCAACGGCGCTCAGCTCGAGGCTATGGCTTCCGAGGCTCGCGCTCAGAAGCAGGCTCAGTTCGCGGTTGAGTCTCGCAACGTATACCTGCGCCAGTTCGATGAGGCTGCAGCTAGCTTCGCCAAGTAGTCGTTTGACGCTGAACTTCTAATAATCAAGCAAGCTTGGAAAAGGTCCCGTAAGGGGCCTTTTCCATTTGTACGTAATGAGCGAATTGCATCGAATTGAAATGCATGATTCGGTTCGGTAGGACTTTGGCGGCGAGTGGCGCAGAGTTGGTAAAGGCCAAAAGTATGTATGGCATGCGCAGGAGAAGGGTGCTACTCTTATGCGCCATGACTATTTCAAAGAACATACGAGGTTTCTGCTTTGCGTTGCTCGGAGGCATCAGTTGGGGCTTCTCTGGCGCCTGCGCGCAATACCTCTTTCATCATTACAGTGTTGATCCGCTCTGGGTGTCTTCGGTTCGAATGCTGTGCGCTGGTATCGTACTGTGCACATTTGCCCTTGCAATAGCGCGTGGTCCGTTTCTTGCGATGTGGCGAAATCGAAATACCGTGGGCTCGCTTGTTGTTTTTTCGGTGTTTGGCCTGGCGTCGTGCCAAATTACCTACCTGCTCGCAATTCAGCACTCGAACGCGGGTACGGCAACGGTAATCCAATACATTGCCCCCGTCCTTGTCGTGCTGTATCTGTGCATAAGGAGCCATCGCCGTCCTCTTAAACGCGAGGTTTTGGCAATCGCGCTTGTGATGATGGGTACGTTCCTTGTTGCCACGCACGGAAACCCTAACTCTCTGGCGCTAACCCCTGCAGGTTTGTTCTGGTCGTTGGTTTCGGCCGTCACGTATGCCATGTACACCCTTATCCCTCGTAGGCTGATGCTCCACTACGGAAGCGTTCCTGTTGTTGCTGGTGCACTTCTCATTGGCGGAATTATGCTTTCCCTCGTTCTTCAGTCATGGACGGTAAACCCTGGGTTTGACTTCTCGGGCTGGTTGCTCCTGTTCTTTGGTTTGGTGTTGTTTGGCACCATCATTGGCTTTACGTTGTATTTCCAGGCGGTCAAAGATATTGGCGCAACGAAAACGGGCATTGTCGCCAGTATCGAAACGGTTTCGGCTACTTTGTTCGCGGTGCTGTGGCTGGGAACTTCGTTTAGCTGGATAGACATTGTTGGTTTTGTATTCATCATGGCCACGGTATTCGTTCTTGCAAAGCACCCTGGTGATGGCGACATCAAATCCGAGGGCTGACCTGCCTGGCCCTTCGTGCATCCGGCGATCCATGCAGGCGATTGGTGTGTTTGATCGCTTCGTATTAGCGCCTGATGGGGGATTGGTTCGGTTGAGGCTTCTTCGAGTGGCCGATTTGCAAGAGTGCTAACTCGGAGTTTTGCCTATGCGGTTGAAGTGTTGCGTCAGCAACGACTGTGACCACCGCCATGCCGAGCTCTATCTATGCTGTCTGGGCAATTGCCTTTTGAGAAGTGTCTGCTGAACCGTTGCTCTCGATAAGACCCAAAAGCTGGTCTATTCCGATTAGTGTTTAAAGGAGCTCTTGTCGATAAATGCTTATCAGATTTGTAAATATAACATGCTCATTTTTATTATTTCCAATAAGAGAATTGCGCAACAGTGCGCAATAATGAGTTCAGCAAGTTACTGCTCCTGCTTGGGGAAGCAAGAGCGTGGCTCCCGTTCAAACGTGCTGGGGGGCACGTAGTAATGGGAAGGTGAACGCCAATGGGGATCGGAGTTCACCAATTGGCAATCTTGCAGGGGAGTGAGGTTGCTCATGTGGAGAGAGCGCTCGTAAGGGCGCCCGCTGCATTTCTAGGATTTGAGGCCCACAAGGAGGGGCATCATTTTCGCTCATGTAAGCCGGGCTTTTGCCCGACTTTTTGTTTCATGGTTACGTCCGTGCCATTTCACCCAGTTCACCGCGCCAGACCGGTCTGGATCATCTCGCAGAAACGGACTTGTGTAGCCATAAGGTCATCCCGTGGTGCCTCGGGCAGCCGCCGGATTATCCCGCAGCGCCGAACCTGGATCGCGCCCAGGTCATCTCGCAGATTCGAACTTGTATCGCGTCCGGACCATCGTCGGATCACCTCGCGGTACCATGCCCAAACCGTCGTCGATTTATTCCGCAACGCCAAATTTGACCTGCACTCGAACCCTCTTGCGGCGCCTAACTTGGGTTCCCCTGCCCCGACACCGCCCCGAAGCCATTGCGAGGAGACCAAAAACAAAAAATCGGCTCGAATTGCAACTTTTTTGCGATTAGCGATTGTTATGGGCTCCTCCGATCGCGGATCGCGGTGCAAAAGCGCAGGTAAACGGCTGTTCAGCAGCGTATTTCCGCTTTAGGGGAATAGAAAGGAGCCCCTAATCGCAAAAAAGTTGCACAAATGGCGGGATTTTTGTTTTTGCGAGGCGCCGATCGTTGCAACGCGACAGATCCCGCAAAGGGTAAGTCGCCCCAATGGGGGGGGTCATGCGAAAGACGAATTGACGTGCGTTGGCAGCAGCAAGCTGCCCTTTTCGAGCCGTGGCCTATGGTTTTCGGAAAGTTAGTTCCCCAATTACGTTCATCCGGCGAATGGTTAGCGTCGAAAACGCGTTCCAAATTGAACGTGTTCGATGCTCTTTACATGGGGCTTTGCTGTTATGATCGTTTTACATGCACGAATGCGCAGCTTGGTTTATGCCAGGCAGCTCGTGTTCTGCAGAGGAGGGGGAAATGAGAGTTGAAGATTTACGCTACTTTGAGCATCTTGCTGAAGTGCTCAACTACACACGCGCATCAAAAGATCTAGAAATTTCACAGCCAACGCTTTCATTGGCAATCAAGCGCCTTGAAGAAGAATGGGGCGTGCAACTTTTTTCACGAAATCGTTCCACTGTTGAACTTACCGATATCGGACGGGATATCTCAGACTGCGTTACCGGCGCCCTGCGTAGCCTCGACAGGGCGCGTGTGCTTGCCGAAGAATCTCTTGGCACTGAAAACGCCACGATCAATCTCGGAACTATCTACGCCATGCAGGGCAAGTTCTGGTCACAGGCGTTGTTCGAGTTTCGAGAAAAGAGCCCATTCGATCCGCATATCACGGTTACGCAGGCCTATTCGCGCGAACTGCTTCGCAGATTGCGCACAGGGCAGCTTGACGTTGCTTTTGCCAGCCGCATAGAGGACACGCCCGACTTGCGTTACAACCTTTGCTGGTCCCAGCCGTTGGTTTTGGGTGTCAACAAAAAGCATCCATTGGCGAAAAAGAAAGAGGTTTCGTTGGCGGAACTGAAGAGGCAAGAAATTCTTTCCTACGATCCTGCTTCGCCCGTTTACCAGGAAATCGTCGACTTAATTGAGGGCTACGACCTTAACGTGCAGTTCTCTTACGATGACGAGATCACCCTCTCGTCGTTGGTTGCTGGCAACGAATCGAAAACCGCTCTGTTCTGCTACTCGTTGATGATCAACGCGTTCGACGATGTGGTGTGTATTCCTGTGCGTGAGGCGCCGATCGACTTCCACAAAACCTATGTTGTTAGCCGTGATGAAGGTCGCCAGCCGAAAGTCGTGCAAGAATTCATCGATTTCATGAGCGCCCACCGTTTTCCCCGATTATTGAGTTAATATAGAACGCGTTCAGAACGTGTTCTAAAACGTGTTCGTTGTTCAGGATCGGGAATACCTGAGTCAGCGTCATTGCGTTTTCTGAGCACAGTCGAGGGGATGTGTTCATGATGCAAAAGGGACAGCATGATCAAAGCAAAGTAAACGTAGCGTATTCGTACGCTAGCGAGCAGGGACTGCAGCAGAAGGCAACAGCTCCGAATCCACCTACGGAAACGCAGCTGGCCGATCCTCTTTCCTTTATGGCAAAGGCGCGTTGGTTTGCGCTCGGCCTGCTTGGCGGAATCTTCGCCATGATCGTCAAGCTCGCCCTTCCTACCAAGATGAGCTTTGAGCAGCGTAAGCAGTCAGAATGGGCCGTGTGGGCAGGCTTTGCCGTTAATACCTTCTTGCTGGTTGTGCTCATCAACACTGGTTGCTTGGATATGCTTATCGCTGGCTTGTCGGGCACGGCGGCAGCCCCTGCATATGTTTCCCCTGCATTCGGCTAGGCGAACCAAGTACAACGTACTTTACCGATAGTGAAACGGCTCGAGCGTAGCGCTCGGGCCGTTTTGTGGTGCCTGTCTGGTTTTCGTTGAGGCGTAAGCTTGCCGTGCATACTCTTTTGGGATTGCATCAAACCAGCTAGGCGCGATGGTATTTGACCGCTTACCGCTATCACCTTCCGTTTGCGTGGAAAATAGCGTTAAAACCATGCTCCAATGGGTGAAACAAACCCGTTTCGCGAGCGAAAACTGATCGAAACAAATGCTGATTAGGGTTGAGAGGTACCGAAAAGGCGGCGGTGGTTATGGCAAAATAACCAAAAGCCGTTAAGCAGTCGCATAAGCGTCAATACCTAAAAGGAGAAAAGATGGCCCACGTTTCTGAAATCTACGGATCGATGGTGTTCAATGAGCACGTCATGAAGGAACGCCTTCCCTCCGCAACCTATAAGAGCCTCACCAAAACCATTAAGGAAGGTAAGCCTCTCGATATCGAAGTTGCGAATGTTGTTGCTCACGCCATGAAGGAATGGGCTATCGAGCACGGTGCTACCCATTACACGCACTGGTTTCAGCCTCTTTCGGGCATCACCTCTGAAAAGCATGACAGCTTCCTGAACCCCGTAGGTGACGGCACCGCAATCATGACTTTCAGCGGCAAGGAACTTATCCAGGGTGAGCCCGATGCATCGAGTTTCCCCTCTGGCGGCTTGCGTGCCACGTTCGAGGCTCGCGGCTACACCGCATGGGATCCTACCAGCTTTGCATTCATCAAGGACGAAGTGTTGTGCATCCCTACCGCATTCTGCTCCTACACCGGTGAAGCACTCGACAAGAAAACCCCGCTTCTCCGTTCCATGAGCGCTGTTAACGAACAGGCTCAGCGCGTCTTGAAGTTCTTCGGCGAAGATGGCCATCGCGTGGTTTCCACCGTTGGTGCAGAGCAGGAGTACTTCCTGATTTCCGAGAAGGATTACGTGAAGCGTCAGGATCTTATCATGACGGGCCGCACCCTGTTCGGCGCTGCTCCGCTTAAGGGCCAGGAGCTTGAAGAGCATTACTTCGGCGCCATCCGACCTACCGTCAACGAATTCATGAAGGAAGTCGATGACGACCTGTGGGCGCTGGGCGTTTCTGCAAAAACCAAGCACAACGAGGTTGCCCCTGCACAGCACGAGCTTGCTCCGCTGTTCACCAACTCGAACCGCGCAATCGACGAAAACCTGCTCACGATGGAAAAGATGCGCCTCGATGCATCCCATCATGGCCTGGTTTGCCTGCAGCATGAAAAGCCATTCGAGGGCATCAACGGTTCCGGCAAGCACAACAACTGGTCGCTTTCCTACGACAAGGTTAACCTGCTTGATCCCGGCGACGACCCGATGGATAATCTGCGCTTCCTCGTATTCCTTGCCTGCGTAATCGAATCGGTTGATGAATATCAGGAATTGCTGCGCATGTCGGTTGCCTCTGCTGGCAACGATCATCGCCTGGGCGCAAACGAGGCGCCTCCGGCTATCATCTCCATCTTCTTGGGCAGCGAGCTGGGCGCTATCGTAGATGCCCTTATCTCTGGCGACGAATACCATTCCGCCGATGCTATCGCAATGGACTTGGGCGTTGCTGTTCTTCCGAAGTTCATGAAGGACAACACCGACCGCAACCGCACCAGCCCCTTCGCGTTCACGGGCAACAAGTTCGAATTCCGCATGCCTGGCTCTTCGGTTAACCTTTCCGACTGCAACATGATCCTGAACACCGCAATGGCAAAGAGCTTGAAGGGCTTCGCCGATGCGCTTGAAGGTGCCGAAGGTGCCGACTTCGAAAAGAAGGCCATCGCTTACATCAAGAAGACGCTCACTGACCATCAGCGCATCATCTTCAACGGCAATGGCTATTCCGAGGAATGGGAGAAGGAAGCTGAGAAGCGCGGCCTTGCAAACCATCGCAACACCGCAGAGGCTCTGCCCTGCTTCGTAGACCAGAAGTCGCTCGATCTGTTTAACGAATTCAACGTTCTTACCGAGCCTGAGGCACGTAGCCGTTACGAGGTAAAGCTCGACAAGTACAATAAGCTTCTGAACATCGAGGCACGCACCATGATCCGCATGGTTCGCCGTGCCTACCTGCCCGCCATCACCGACTACATGGCCGATTTGGCAAGCAATATCACTACAGTGAAGGCCGCTATCTCTGGTGCAGATATGACTGAGGCCGAAAGCGTACTTGAGGTCATCATCGCCGGTGCCGATAAGGCCGCAAAGGCAACGCGCGAGCTTATCAAGGTTCACAATGCAGCCGAGGCAATCGAGGCGCCGCAGGAGCAGGCTAACGCTTACGCCAACGAGGTAATTCCTGCTATGGATGCCCTTCGCGCCGAGATCGATGCCCTTGAATGTGTGGTAGAGCGCGATTATTGGCCCGTTCCCACCTATAACGACATCCTTTTCTACGCGTAACGCCAAACCGGGAATATAGGGACAGATCCTATTTCCCCACTTTGCGAAGAGAGCTCCGCTTGCTAAGCATCGTGCAAGCGGAGCTTTTTCTTTGTGCGCTATGCCAAACCGGGAAAATGGGACCTGCCCCTATATTCCCAGGAGGGGGTAGAGCGGCTTGGGCTTTTGCGATCTGTCAATTGCGGAGCGTTACCAACCTGCAACGATCTTTCCCAATAATTGACATGTGCGGAGAATCTTTCGTGGAGTGCTGTTCGGACTTGCCATGGCTGGCTAAGATGGGAGCGAAACGGTTTCCGACAACGAAGGGTCTAAAAGCATGGCAAGCGAAAAGGCGCCTGACAAGCAGTTGGCCAAATCAACGGAGCAGTATCAGCTGTTCGAGCAGGCAAGCAGGCCTCTATTCAAGAAATACGAGGCTGCTATTCGCGAAATGCGCACGCGTTTCGAGATTCTTGATGCTGATCTGGAGTATCGCTTAAGTCGCAACCCGATCCATCACATTGAATCGCGTATTAAGGCGCCCAAAAGCGTGTATGACAAACTGTATCGTTACGGTGTGCCGGTAACGCTGAAATCCATGGAAGAAAACATCCTCGACATTGCGGGCATGCGCGTAATTGTTTCCTATATCGACGATGTGAGCGCCCTGCTGAAGGTTCTTTCCCTGCAGGACGATTTGCAGATCGTAAAGGTGAAGGACTATATCACGCACCCCAAGCCAAACGGATACCGTAGCCTTCACATCATTGTGAAGGTGCCCGTCTATTTCCTTGATCGGAAACAATATGTGCCTGTTGAAATCCAGCTGCGCACCATAGCGATGGACTTTTGGGCATCGCTTGAGCATACGTTGAAGTACAAGCAAGATGCCAAGGTTGAAGGCATTGACATGTTCGACGAGCTGAAAGACTGCTCCGATATAATCCAAGATGTCGAGCGTCGTATGCAGATCTTGATGCACGCTGTGCAGACGTCTGACGTCGAAGAGGCTGCCAGCAGGCGTCGTGCTCAGATCGAGGAGCAAGAAAAGGTTGTTGCTGGCGTTGCCGATGCGGCGTCGGGAAAGCCCGAGCGCGCTATATCCTCCAGCACCAAAACGGTAACCGAGGCTGCAGTGCAGCGATCGATCTCCGATGCCGCCGCCGTCCGTGAGAAAACCGAGTAGCGCACAGGCTGGAGCGTTGCTTTGCTAAGGGCGTGGCGTATATGCGCTTTTCCCTGCAGGTCGAGGCACTGCCTGCCGGGGTTGGCTGATTCCCGCAGCGCTGTTTCCGCAGGCTGAGATACTATTGTCGATCTACACCGCAGGGGTGGTTGCGCTAGGCTGCCAGGTTGAGTCCCTGCAGATTTGATTGACGTGGGGCTTTGCGAAGGTGGCAGCCTCGGGCGGTAGAGCCTTTTCGGGGATGGTCCTACCTTTTACGGAGTAGGAGGCCCCAGTTGCTGCCTTTTTGTGCTGAACTACATCACTCTACTTAGTTGGAGTAGAATAGAAAACCGAAAAAGATCCCAGCGGGGCGTGCTTACGCGTCCTGGGCTTTGGGGGAAGAAGAACCGCGAAAGGAAGAACAATGGCTGACGTGCAACCTGTTAAATACATTTGGAAGAACGGCGAAATGGTGCCGTGGGAGCAGGCAACGACGCACGTTTTGACCCATGCTCTTCATTACGGTTCCGGCGTGTTCGAGGGCATTCGTTGCTACCACAACGAAGAAACCGATGAAGCGGTTATCTTCCGCCTTCGCGACCATATGGAACGTCTGCAGCGCAGCTCCAAGATTGCCATGATGGATCTTCCCTACAGCGTAGACGAGCTGTGCGAAGCAACCGTTGAACTTATCAAGAAGAACGAATTGAAGTCTTGCTACATTCGTCCTCTTGCCTACTATGGCTATGGCCAGATGGGCGTAGACCCGACGGGTGCTCCTGTAGACGTTATCATCGCAGTATGGCCTTGGGGCGCTTACATGGGCGAAGATGCCCTTAAGAACGGCATCCCTGTGGGTGTTTCTTCCTGGCGTCAGCGTTCCTTCAACGCAATTCCTCCTGCCGTTAAGTCCTCCGCTTCCTACATGAACTCTATCCTGGCAAAGCTCGAGGCAAAGAACCACGGCTATGCCGAGGCCGTTATGCTCAACGAGCAGGGTTATGTTTGCGAAGGCACGGGCGAAAACCTCTTCACCGTTCGCAACGGCATCCTCTCTACGCCTCCGCTGTCCGATGGCCTGCTTGAGGGCATCACTCGTGACACCATCCTGCATATCGCTTCCGACATGGACCTTCTCGTTATCGAGGAATCCCTTACGCGCTCTGATCTGTACATCGCCGACGAGATGTTCATGTGCGGTTCCGCCGCCGAACTCACGCCTGTCCGCAGTGTGGACGACCGCGAAATCGGTCCCATGGGCCCCATTACGAAGAAGCTGCAGGAGCGCTATTTCGAGGTTGCCTACGGTAAGGCACCGGAATACGAAGAGTGGATCACCCGCTTCTAGTCGGATTGCGCTATCAGTGCGCTTTCTTCAAGCCGCATCCCCCTTTGCCGCAAGGCGCAGGGGTGCGGCTTGTTTTTTCAGGGGACAACATGTGCGCTGTCCGTAAGGGCAATGCATCAGGGGAATCATCAACGGTGAAAGGGGTATGGGATATGCCGGAGCTTAGAACGAGAGAAGTGGAAGATCTGCTTGAGGTCTTTGCGGGCTTAACCCGTCCTGATGATGTATTTGCCCTGCTGGAAGATTTGTTCACCGTTCGCGAGATCAAGGACACCTCGCAGCGTTTGGATGTTGCGCGTATGCTGCGAAAGGGCAGCTCATACGCTGTTATCGAAAAGGCAACCGGCGCCTCTGCGACAACCATCGCCCGCGTATCGAAGGCGTTGAACTACGGTGCAGGCGGATATGGTTTGGCATTTGAGGTGCTTGATGCCAAAGAGGCCGAAGACGGGAAAGCCGCTGAATCGGAAAACCCCGCAACCGAAGGCGAAAACTAAAAGGAGGGCAACGCCCATGTTGCCTCGTGAAGCCGCCAAAGCGCGGCTTCTTTATTGAAAGGAACAAAGAGTCAATGAGCTCGTTCGCAGCATTCTGCAAACGCAAGGATATCGAGATTTCCGTTCAACGTTATCTAATTGACGCTTTGGGCGCCATGGCGCAAGGCCTGTTTGCCTCGCTGCTCATGGGTACCATTCTTTCGACCATTGGCCAGCAGGCTGGAATCGACGTATTGGTGCAGGTGGGTGATTTCGCTAAAAGCGCCGCTGGTCCCGCCATGGCTGTATCCATCGGGTTTGCGCTGAAGGCGCCATCGCTGGTGCTGTTTTCCCTGGTTGCAGTTGGTTATGCAGCGAACAGCTTGGGCGGTGCGGGTGGCCCATTGGCGGTACTCGTGGTTGCCATCGTGGCTTCTGAATGCGGCAAGTTGGTCGCCAATGAAACGAAGATCGACATCCTGGTCACTCCTTCGGTCACCATCCTGGTGGGGTGCTTGCTCTCCATGGCGTGCGCACCTTCCATCGGTGCGGGTGCTACTGCGGTAGGTTCGCTTATTATGTGGGCTACGGAGCTTCAGCCGTTCTTCATGGGCATTTTGGTATCGGCTTTGGTGGGCATTGCCCTTACGCTGCCAATCTCCTCGGCGGCTATCTGCGCAGCATTGAGCCTTACTGGTTTGGCGGGAGGCGCTGCTGTTGCCGGCTGCTGCGCTCAGATGGTCGGTTTCGCGGTAATGAGTTTCAGAGAAAACCGCTGGGGCGGATTAATCTCGCAAGGTTTGGGAACGTCGATGTTGCAAATGGGCAATATCGTGCGTAACCCACGCATCTGGATTCCTCCTACGTTGGCTTCCGCGATCACTGGCCCCATCGCCACCTGCATTTTCCAGCTCAAGATGAACGGTCCCGCCATTTCGTCGGGCATGGGCACCTGTGGTCTGGTTGGTCCTATTGGTGTGTACACAGGCTGGGTTGCCGATATGGCATCGGGTGCAATGGCAACCATCACTGCTATGGATTGGGCCGGTCTGGTGCTTATCTGTTTCGTGCTTCCTGCGGTATTAACCTACGCGTTCGGTCTTGTTTTGCGTAAGATTGGCTGGATCAAAGAAGGCGACCTTACGCTTGAATCTGCCGACGACATGGTGAAAGCCGAATAAGGCAGCAGGTTTTCTTGGTTGTTTTTCGCTGAAGGGAGGGAAGGATATGGCAAAACGGTTTGTGGCGGTTCTGGTAACGCTTTGTGCGGCACTGGCTGCGTTGTGCCTTTCAGGTTGTGCGGAAGAAGGCGGCAAACCCAGCTACCAGTTGGTAAGCGAGGGCAAACTTACTGTTGCCATGGCGCCTAATTTTCCTCCGTTTGACTCCTTAGACGGTGAGACCCCTACGGGTTTCGATGTGAGCGTTGCCCGTGAGGTGGCGAATCGTTTGGGGCTTCAGCTTGAGATCAAGGCAGTTCCGTTCGATGAACTGGTGCAGGGCGTGCACGACGGTACCTACGATGTTGCCATTTCGGCGCTCTCCATCAACCCCAGCCGGTCGGAGTTAGTCGATTTTTCATCTCCGTATTACCTGGTTGATCAAGCGATTGTGGCGAAGAAGGGCGTGTACGAAAAGGTATCCGAGCTGAAAGGCAAGCAAGTTGCTGCTGAGGCTGAAGCCACGGGTTATGACTATGCCATGGCGAACGTCACGCAAAATGTTGTTACCTACAAGACCGCCGCCGAATGCTTTGCTGCTCTTGAGGCGGGGCAAGTTGCCGCTGTGGTAACCGATGAGCCTGCCGCAACATATTTCATGAACAGCACCTATTCCAATTGCATTGCCCTGGAAACTGTGGCAACGTGCGAGAAATATGCCGTTGCCGTGAACAAGGACAATCGGGCCTTAACAGATGCCATCAATGACGCCCTCGACCAGATGGACAAAGATGGAACTCTTGCCGAGCTCCAAAAGCAAGTAGGGTAGGGGTTTCGCGTCACTGCGGAGCGCCCTTTTTGGACATGGCTCTTATCCCAGACGGCGAGTGCGCGGTTCGGCGCTGGCGGCAGAGGTCAAGCAGCCGTGGCCCTTGCCTCAGGTGAAAAGCGCATGAGACATATACCTGAATTCGGCAGACCTTAGAAGCTACTTGTGGTACGGCTCGTGGCGGATAATTTTGAATGCCCGATAAATCTGTTCAAGCAGAACAACTCGAGCAAGGTTGTGGGGTAGGGTTATGGGCCCAAAGCTGATACGCTCTGTGGCGCGCTGCTTCACTTCTTTTGTTACGCCATCGCTTCCGCCGATGATAAAGGAAATATGCGAATCGCTGTTGAGCGCATAATTGTCAATTTTTTGTGCCAGGCCTTCGCTGGAAGTTTCTTTGCCGCGGATATCCATCAAGATAATGGGCCCGCGTTCTGGCAATGCGGAAAGCAAAGCTGAGGCTTCCTTTTCTGCATTGGAGTCGGGGAGTTCTCGCACTTCGATTTTTGCGTATCCACCAAGGCGTTTCAGGTATTCTGCGACAGCGTCTTTCCAGAACTGTTCTTTGAGCTTACCCACGGCAAATATGGTTATACGAAGCATGGTGGCCTCCTATCGTGCTGGCGTTACCAGCTTGAAAAGAAACATTGGTACAGTAGTTGTTCGCACGGTATTATATCGGTCGAACAAGAAGCGCGTATGCGCATACCCACGCAACACCTAAGGAAGCAGGCGTTATGTCACTCCCCGTATCTGACCTGAACAAGAAGGCTGATGGCCTTACCACCATGGAATTGGGCAAGGTTTTGCCCCTTACTGCTGAAGTGAAAGACGATCATCTTTTCATCGGCGGCTGCGATATGGTGGAAATTGCTAAGGAATTCGGCACCGCATTGTACGTGTTTGACCAGGCCGATCTTGAAGCGCGCATGGACGAATACGTGCAGTCTTTCAAGAAGTACTACGGCGATCGTGCCGAAGTTGCCTATGCTTCCAAAGCGTTCCAGAACAAAGCCATTGTGCAGCTTGCCAATGAGCATGGCATGTGCCTGGATGTTTCTGGCGGTGGCGAACTCGCCTGCGCGCTTGCTGCGGGTTTTCCTGCCAAGCGTGTAGTAGTTCATGGCAACAACAAAACCCCTCAAGAACTGCGTGAGGCCATCGAGGCCGGTGTGGGGTGCATTGTTGTCGACTCCCGTATTGAATTGGGCCGCATTTCCGCCATTGCCCAAGAACTGGGCGTTACGCAGGATATTTACATGCGCATTACTCCTGGCGTAGAAGCTGATACGCACGAATTCATCCGCACGGGTTGCGAGGACTCCAAGTTCGGCTTCACCATGCGTGAGGATTTCGCTTTCAAATGCGTGAAGGATGTTTTGGAAACCCCGGGCGTCCGTCTTGCCGGTCTGCATTGCCATATCGGTTCTCAGATTTTTGCCCTGCATTCGTTCCGTGAAGCCATCGATGTCATGATCCAATTCATCAAGCGCATCAACGAAGAATACAACTACGAAATCGAAGGCCTCGATTTGGGCGGTGGCTTGGGTATTGCTTACGTAAAAGAGGAGGAGCCTCCCACAATCGAGTCGTTCGCGAAGCTTACCTGCACCGCAGTGAAAGAGCTATGTGCCCACTATGGCGTGAAGGAGCCTCGCATTGCGGTCGAGCCGGGTCGTTCCATTGCGGCAACGCCGGGCGTGACGCTCTATACCGTGGGCATCCTGAAGACGTTGCCGGGTATTCGCAATATCGTCGCTGTCGACGGCGGCATGTCCGACAACATTCGTACTGCACTTTATGGTGCGGAGTACGAGTCCGTTATCGCTAACAAGGCCAACCAGCCACGTACGAAAGTGGTAACGCTGGTGGGCAAGCACTGCGAATCTGGCGATGCGGTTGCCGCCGACGCTTCGATTCAGAACCCCGATCTGGGCGATATCGTATGCATGTTCGGCACGGGTGCGTACTGCCATTCCATGAGCAGTCGCTATAACGGTCAGCCCAGGCCCGGTATTGTGTTCGTCAAGGATGGCAAGGCTCGCTTGGTAACACGTCGCGAATCCTACGCCGACCTGATGAGCTGCGATCTGTAAGTTCTTCTTTTGCAGCCGTTTGGTTGGGCTGCGATGATCTTATGCGGGGTTCTGACGGAATGAACCAAGGTTGATTCGACGCAGTAAGCGCGGTCGACTCCTGTTCATACTTGTCAGGGCCCCGTTTCGTTTTTGTACGATAAGGCCGCTTCGCTTATCCATTTAACGGATCGGCGACAAACGGTAATGTCTTTACGTTTACAATAGACGGAATATAACTTCTACGGAAAGGTGCGCTTCATGGCTGTCAAGGTTGGCTTGGTCGGAACGGGCACGGTTGGTGGCGGATGCTTGGACATCCTTCGCAACCACAAGGAAGAATTCAAACGTCATTTTGGCATCGACATTGAGCTGACCCGCGTATGTTCTCGTCAGCCAGAGGTTGCCGAATCATATGGTTTGAGTGACATTTTCACCACCGATTTCCATGAAGTGATTGAAGATCCTGAGGTTGATCTGGTTATCGAACTCATCGGCGGTACTACCTTCGCCAAGGAAGTGGTAATCGGTGCTCTGCAAAACGGCAAGAGCGTGGTTACTGCCAACAAGGCCCTTATGGCTTCTTGTGGCGAAGAGGTTATGAGCTTGGCGGAAGAAAAGGGCGTAGAAATTGCGTTTGAGGCCAGCGTTGGTGGCGCTATTCCCATCATCGTTCCCTTGAAGCACTCCCTTATTGCCAACCGCATCGATTCCATCATGGGTATCGTGAACGGTACCACCAACTACATGCTCACGCGCATGGACGAAGACGGCATGAGCTACGAGGACGCGCTGAAGGAAGCTCAGGAAAGGGGCTTTGCAGAAGCTGATCCCACTGCCGACGTTGACGGCCTTGATGCTGCTGCTAAGATTGCCATCTTGGCTTCCATTGCGTTCAATTCCCGTGTAACCATGAACCAGGTGTTCACCGAGGGTATTCGTCGTATTTCCCCTGTAGATCTGGCTATGGCCCATGAAATGGGCTATGCGGTGAAGCTTCTTGCCCACGCATACCGCTCCGATGGGGGCATTGACGTTCGCGTGCATCCCACGATGATCCCTGAAAGCCATCAGCTTGCTACGGTCAATGGCGTATTCAACGCAATTTATACCGTAGGCGACGCTGCGGGCGAAAACATGTTCTTTGGTGAAGGCGCCGGAGCGGGTCCTGCCGCTAGCGCCGTTATGGGCGATGTGCTTGAGGTTGCTCGCCATTTGCAGATGGGCATCAAGCCAATTGTCGGATGCACGTGCACCGACGAGTTGCCTATTCTTTCCGTTGAGGACCTCCATACGAAGTACTACATCCGTTTTGTGGTTGCCGACCGCAGTGGTGTTTTGGCTTCCGCGGCAGATATTTTTGCTAAGTACGATGTTTCGGTTAAGACGGTTACCCAGCGCGGCAACGCTGCACGCGATGACGTCGATCTGGTGTTTGTTACCCATACGGCTGAAGAGCGCAATGTGCGCAAGGCCATCGACGACATCCTGGCTTTGGAGGGTGTTGTTACGGGTGGATTCCCGTCGGTCATTCGTGTACAGGACTAACAGGCGTTCATGCGGCTGGTTTGGCGATTTGCTTCTCCTGCAATTTGAAAGGGCACGCGCTTTGGCGCGTGCCCTTCTTTTTGTGATGCTACGAATTCCGATTGGATTCGTTGGTCTGTTTCGGTGTGGGTTGCTTTATTCGGGCATGTTTTCCAAGTCGTAGGGCGTTGCCTGGTAAACATAATAGTTAAGCCAGTTGGTGTATAACAGCTGAGCCGTGGCACGCCAGTTGGAAACAGGCTTCTGCTTTGGGTCGTCGTTGGGGAAGTAGTGCTTTGGCATGTCGGGGTTCAAACCCTTTTCCGTGTCGCGATGGAATTCGCCTGCCAGGGTGTCGGTGTCGTATTCGGGATGGCCGAATACGAAAAAGTGACGGCTATCGGTGCTTTTAGCGATGAATACGCCGGCTTCATCCGATACGGAGATCAGCTCTAGTTCGGGAACCTTCTCGATGTCTTCCGCATGAACCTCGGTCCAGCGAGAATGGGGCGCATGAATGACGGTATCGAAGCCACGGACCAGAGGAGAAGTGGGTTTCAAGATCTTGTGCTCGAAAACCCCCGTCATCTTGTGCTGCCTTAGATACTTTGGAATCCCGAAATGATAGTAGGCACCCGCCTGCGCGCCCCAGCAGAGGTACAAAGTTGAGAATACATTGGTTTTTGCCCATTCGAAGATGTCGCATAATTCGGGCCAGTAGTCCACATCTTCGAAGGGGAGCTTTTCAACCGGCGCTCCGGTGACGATCATGCCGTCGTAGCGCTTGTTGCGAATGTCATCCAGATCCACGTAGAACGATTCCATGTGCTTGGGGGGTACGTGCGTTGCTTTATGCGTGACGGTTTGCAGAAGGTCGACCTCAACCTGCAAGGGCGTATTCGAGAGCTTGCGCAGGATTTGGGTTTCCGTTTGGATTTTCAGGGGCATCAAATTCAAGATGAGCACACGCAGTGGACGAATGTCCTGATGGATGGCGCGGTGCTCGGTCATAACAAAGATGTTCTCGCTTTCCAAGACCTCTGTTGCCGGCAAGGCATCGGGGATGCGAATTGGCATAAGTGCTCCTTTATTAATGACGATACATTCGTGTGTTGATGTAACAGCAACCACGATTGTACGCGCGAGCGCCCGAGCCTTCTACGTCCGTCAGCCAATCTATAGCCAGTTATAGGTAATTGCACTGACCAGGCTTTTTACTTGTTGATCTATTGCACCATCTTTTGGCGACGTACTTTTACAATAGACACTATCGCTTCACGCGCCTCGGTTGCGTGGGCGGGCTTTGGGAAGAAAGGAATACGCAATGAGCGAATCGTTGGCCACAACCTGTGTGCAGGGCGGCTATCGTCCTGGCGATGCCGAGCCTCGTCAGGTGCCAATTTACCAATCAACTACTTGGAAATACGACACAAGCGAGCATATGGGCCGTTTGTTCGATCTGGAAGAATCTGGATACTTCTATACCCGCCTGCAGAATCCCACAAACGACTTTGTTGCTGCAAAAATCTGCGAGCTGGAGGGTGGCAGCGCTGCAATGCTCACTTCATCGGGGCAGGCAGCAAATTTCTTTGCTGTGTTCAATATTGCCGGGCAAGGCGACCATGTAGTGGCTTCTTCGGCTATCTACGGCGGTACGTACAATTTGCTGTGCCATACCATGGCACGCATGGGCCTGGAGTGTACTTTTGTTTCTCCTAACTGCTCTGATGATGAGCTTGAAGCGGCATTTCGCCCGAACACCAAAGCGGTTTTCGGCGAAACCATTGCAAACCCAGCGCTTAATGTCTTGGATATCGAGCGTTTTGCCAATGCGGCCCATGCGCATGGTGTGCCGCTGATCGTGGACAACACGTTCCCCACGCCGGTAAATTGCCGTCCCTTCGAATGGGGCGCTGATATCGTCACCCATTCCACCACGAAATACATGGACGGCCACGGCGCTGGTGTTGGCGGCTGCATTGTTGATTCCGGCAAGTTCGACTGGAACGCTCATGCCGATAAGTTCCCTGGTCTTACTACGCCCGACGAAAGCTACCATGGCGTGGTGTATACCGAGCGCTTTGGGCTGGAAGGCGCGTTTATCACCAAGGCTACCTCGCAGCTTATGCGTGATTTTGGCTCTATTCAGTCGCCGCAGAATGCGTTTCTGCTGAACATGGGGCTGGAGAGCCTTCACGTTCGCATGGCGCAGCATTGCAAGAACGGCCAGTCGGTTGCCGAGTTCCTTTCCGACCACCCGAAAGTGGCATGGGTTCGTTACTGTGGCTTGCCCGATGACCCGAATTATGATTTGGCGCAGAAGTACCTGCCCAATGGCTCATGCGGTGTTGTGAGCTTTGGCGTAAAAGGTGGGCGCGAAGCGGCAGAGCGCTTCATGGCTAACTTGAAGTTGGCGCAGATCGCTACCCATGTCGCCGATGCTCGCACCTGTGTTCTTCATCCTGCAAATGCAACTCATCGCCAAATGAATGACGAAGAGCTTGCTGCAGCTGGCATCAGCCCCGATCTTGTGCGTCTTTCGTGCGGTATCGAAGACACCGCCGATCTCATTGCCGATATTGACCAGGCTCTTTCGTTTGCGTAGTCGATGCATCAGTGCAGATGCCACGAAGTGATAGTTCTTCTGTGCAAGCGTTTGCTCCCGTGTACGCCGCCCCCGACTTGTTCGGGGGCGGTTTTTTATGGCTTACGTATATAATGGCAGGTGGTTTGGTTCTGCGTGAGTAGACATGTTCACGTAAATGCCCGCCTATCACAATCCATTAAGCTAGAGGGTCCCTTTCGCCATGCGTGACGCACACTGCCATATTCTTCCTGGAGTAGATGATGGTGCTCGCACCATGCAGGAATCGCTGCTAATGCTTTCCGAGGCCATGAGAGCGGGCATCACTTCCATCGTATGCACGCCACGGTGCTGCGACCCCTGGTTCGACTTCTCCCGTATGTGGCAGGCGTATCTTCAGCTAAAGCGCCATGCGTCTGCTATCCCTGGCGCACCTGAGCTTTCTATGGGCTTTGAAGTCGACTATCACAAACTGAAGAAGCTTGGGATGGACGCAGCTGTTCAGCTTGGCAACGATCAGGGGGAATTTCTACTGGAACTTCCCCAGGGCACCTTGCCGCTCGATTGGGAATTCATGGTTCACAATCTGCAACGTAAGGGTTTCAAGGTCATAATCGCCAACCCGGAGCGATGCCGTGAAGTCCAGAAGGATATCGATGTTGCGCGCCGTTTCGTTTCGGCTGGCTGTGAATTGCAAATATCTGCGGACTGCATATACGGGGGCTTTCTGGATCCTTCGCGCCGTGCGGCGAAGAAGCTGGTGCAGGCCGGCTTGGTTCGCCATTTGGCCAGCGATGCTCGCCACCCTTCCGACTACGAGTTGTTTACCGAAGCGATGGATTATTTCGGACGCTTTGCCGATTCTGGGGCTATGGAAAACAAGAGCATAGAAGAAGTTGAGCGCGAGTGCGCCGAGGCGGAAGCTCGTGCTGACCAAAAGAGAAAAGGGCATGGAGCCGGCTTTGGTAGGGGGAAGGCGTCCTCCGGGGTGGATGGCTTTGCTCGTCAGGCTGTTGCAGGCGGTAAACGCCCCCTTGGTCCTGAGGCAAAGACATATCGTAGCGCCATGGCGGCTATAGAGGGTATCGGCGGAAACGTGGAAAACGTTGGTCCCCGGGGCGCTGTTGCGCCTAGCGTGGTTCGCTCTTCTGAGGGCAGAAGAGCTGTACCCGAAAACCTTGTGGCAAACCCAGGGAAGCTGCCCCTTCCGGTTGAAGGCGGTACTGCGCGTGCGTCGTATCTTGAGCCAGCCGAGCGTTCTTCGGATGTTGCTCTCGACGCTATGTTTGACGACGCTCCCGTTCGCGGAAAGCACGCGCGAAGGGACTAGAGCTTGCTGGGTTGTTGCTCTGCGTGGATGGATTAACGACATTAATAAGTAGCCTCTCACCTCTATATATAGGATTCACCTATAGATAAATCTCTATTTATAGGTTTCATTTCTGAGGCCTTGGTGCGACAATAAAGCTGTTAGCGATACCGAAGCTAGCAGCTTTGTCGCATGCGCCCCACGCGATACCCCTCTCGCGCGCGGGCGCTTTTGTGCGAGGGGGATTCCTCTTCTTGTTTTCGTTCTTATTCAGTCATGCGTGCGCATGTTTTGCTTACTTCTGCGCTGTGTTTAGCAAGGTTCTGTTGTGGTCCTTCCCTTGAGTTTAGCGACTCCTTGCACATAGCTTGGCTTGCGACTGTCTATCAGGCGATACGGGCTAAAGCGGACATACTTTTTGAGCCATTGCCCCAATTGCCGCCAGTCTCGTTTTTATTGCCAGTCAGTTTGTTCGGCGATCGTGTTTTTGTGCCTTGCGATTGGTTAGCTCTTCAGGGGCGCCGCATGCACAACCTACGGGAACGTCGGGCGATCCGTCGCCCTCCGAGGGCATGCTTGCTGCGCGGGCGGGCGGTTATTTTTCGACGGCGAACGTTTTTCTATAAAAATGTTATTGACGGCTAACTTTATTCTTGTTAAGTTAATCACGGTTAACTTAGAGGAAGCAAAACTTCCGGTGAAGAACTTCTACACCTCTTCATCGGCAATGTTCTCTTCGGGCTCATATTGGGATGTTGCCACTGCTTTGTCCTTTTATTCGCCGGAAGTTGCGCCGACTCGAAATCTCTTGCTTTTGGACAGGAGTGTGAACGAGAAAGAACCCGCCTTATGGCGGGTTCTTTCTGTTTGGGCTACTTGTGCAGGCTTGTGGGGCTTGGGTAATCGGGGGCAAAAAAGACGCGGTGGGGGTTCTTTCTCGCTTTCGATTTATTTTTCATTCGGCGTTTTCGTTTTCCTGAACCCGAAGCGGGTTAGCGCAGAACCAACAAGAGTTGCAACGGTATCTACCGCCCAATCGGCAGGGTCGCAGCTTCGGCTGGGGACGAACAGCTGATGCCACTCGTCGGTTATGCCGTAGAGGCTTCCAATAGCCAGCGCCGCAAGAAGCGCGATGCGAGGGTTTAGGTGAAAGCGCAGTGCGTTGAATAACAACGCGCCGAAAACAAGGTACTCGGTGAAATGGCCAACGGGAGAAACGTCAACTTCATGGCCGAATATCCACTGAGCGCCTGCTGAAAGCATGCCTTTGATTGCAGAGACGATGCCGAGTCCGCTGTTTATTGATTCGCCGCTATTGGCAGACATCCAGAAAATTGCCGCTGCCATAACGGCAACCGCTAACCAGCTGAGGGCGATTTTTGCAGAGCGGGAAAGATGATGGGGTAAACAGGTGTTCATGGATACCTTCCGGGTAGTAGGCGACAGCCTTTTGCGTTGTTCAAAAGCACTAGTAGGGTACGTCATCATGTTGTTGGGAGGGCGCAGTGCAGCGCTGCGGTAAGATAAATCACAGCATTTCGTCACCAAGGAGGGATTTTGTTGGAAGAGGGCAAGCGGGCTCAAACGCAGGTAATTGTGCTTATTTCCATCGTTATCCTTGGTTCGTGCTTGGGAAATCTCTCGCAAACCGCTCTGAACGCCATGTTTTCTGGCATGGCTGCCGACTTCGGTGTTCAGATGGAGCTTGGTCAGTGGGTTACTACGTTGTATATGTTGGTGCTGGGAATCACCGTGCCTGTGGTTACCTATCTTATGCGCCGTTTTCCGCTGAAAAACGTGGTGCTGGCGGCATTGCTGCTGTTGGTGATAGGCGCCGCTATCGATGTGGTAGCCCCCAGTTTTGAGGTGCTGGTTGCCGGTCGAGCCCTTCAGGCGGTATCGGCGGGCATTACCATGCCCATGATGATCAGCATCGTTATGACTTCCTTCCCTCGCGATAAACAGGCAACCGTTATGGGCATTGCAGGCATCGCTATGGGCTTTGCTCCCAACATTGGGCCTACCATTGGCGGATGGATGATCGGGTTTGCTGGGTGGCGCAGCTTTTTCGTGGCGCTGTTTGTCTGTGCGTTAGTTCTTCTGCTGCTAGCTGCGGTATTGATTACGCGCCGTCCCCAGGCAAATTCGTCTGCAAGGCTCGACGTTTTGTCATTATTGCTTTCCGCTTTGGGCTTCGGCGGTTTGTTGCTGGGGTTCTCCAATGCTTCAAGCTTTGGGTTGGCAAGCCCATATATTTGGGTTCCCGCAATTCTTGGTGCGTTGTTCTTGGCGTTGTACCTGCGTAGGCAAAAGCACGTCGAGCATCCTCTTACCAATTTGCGCATCTTCGATTCGTGGCGTTACCGCGTGAGCTTCTGGGCGGCAAACGCATTGTTCGCCAGTTTTATGGGCATTACGCTGATAATTCCGCTGTTTATTGAGAACCAGTGGGGAGGCACAGCGCTTCAGGCGGGTTTGGCCTTGCTGCCAGGTACGGTGGCGGCTTTTATCGTGAACCCCCTGGCTGGTTGGCTGGTGGACCGCATTGGGGCCCGTCCTGTAGTTGTGGTTGCTTCGGTGTTTTTGGCGGTTGGCGCGGTTTCCATGGCCTTCATTGACGAAGCCACCCCGTTTTGGGCCATTGTTGCGCTACAAGGAGTTCGTGCCACCGGCGTTTCGGGTTTGATTGGGCCGTTGACTTCGTGGGGTATGGCCGATTTGCCGCACGAGATCATGACCGATGGTTCTTCGTTTGGCACCGCGGTCCGTCAGGCATGTGCTTCTGTTGGCACGGCGCTTATGGTGTTTGCCATTGCTGCAGGCGCATCGGCGGGAATGTCCTTGATGGGTTTTCATGCGGCATTTGCCGTTTCTGGCGCTTTTGCGGTAATAGTGTTCGGTCTTGCCGTTGCTCGTGTTCGTTAGATGTGTGCGTTGCTAAAGCGAAAATTTGAACGGTCCGTGCCGAATTGCGGGGAAGCGCAAAAATTCTTCGGTAGCTCTCTTTTCGTGCGCTGTTTGCGTGGGTAGAATACGTCCCATGGATACTGAAATTAAAATACGCATGGCAACGAAGGAAGACGCTCCCGCGTTGCTGGAAATCTACACTCCTTACGTTCTCGAAACGGCGGTAACGTTCGAAATAGAACCGCCCTCGTTGGAGGAGTTCTCCGCGCGTGTCGAGCGCGTTCTTGAGCGTTACCCCTACATCGTGGCTGAAAAAGACGGCCTTATTCTTGGCTATGCCTACGCTCAGGCGTTCCGCCCGCGTGCGGCATATGCCCATTCCGCCGAAACCTCAATTTATGTTCGCAAAGACCTGCGAAGCCGCGGTTTGGGTCGTCGTATGTACGAAGCGCTGGCTAAGCTGCTTTTGCTGCAAAACGTATTCAATATGGAAGCGTGCATCGCTCATTGCGATCCCGCTGATGAATATGTGCCCGCAACAAGCCGCCTTTTCCACACCCGCTTGGGCTTCGAGCATGCAGGTCGTTTCAACAAATGCGCGCTGAAGTTTGGGCGTTGGTACGACATGATCTGGATGGAGCGTATTTTGGCGAAGCCTGCGGCGCAGGAAACCAGCCCTTTCCGTCCCTTGCCCGATATCGATCAGCCCTATATCGACTCAATTTTGAGCAGGGCTTAACCACCCTTTCCATTTCACTGATTACGAAGGCTGCCTTGTGCAGCCTTTTTTGCGTCAAAAACAAGGCGGCTCTCTTTCGCGTGGCAGCGTAAGATGCCACGCGCGTCCGAGGTGCCGCGGGGAACGATGGGCGCAGTCGCGCCGCCGTCCATGGTAAGGTGCCACGCATGTGCGGGGTGTCGGTGTATTCGATGCGAAGCTCAATATCCGCTTGCGGGTGAAAGGTGTCCGTCTGCGCGGTAAAACAGGAGGAGCTTTCTTCTGACTCATTCGCTTCGGCACTTTAGTGTGCTATACTGCGGTCTGCTTTAGTTAAGTAAAGTCTTACCGCTGAAATGAGGTAGTAATGAAGAAGAAGTTCCTTTCGGTGTTGGCCGTGGCTTGCGTTGCCTGCCTTTTTGCCGCCCTGCTTGCGGGTTGCTCGCAGCAGCAGTCCAGCTCCAACGACGGTAACCCTGCCGACAACAAGCTCATCGTGGGCTTCGATAACAGCTATCCGCCGTATGGCTTCATGGACGAGAACAACAACCCTACCGGTTTTGATCTTGACCTTGCTCAGGAAGTTGCCAACCGCAACGGTTGGGATATCGAGCTTTCTGCCATCGATTGGGACACCAAGGACGCTCAGCTGAACCAGGGCACCATCAACTGTATTTGGAACGGTTTCACTATGGAAGGCCGCGAAGATGACTACACCTTCTCTGAGCCTTATATGCTCAACGAGCAGGTAATCGTTGTTAAGAAGGATTCCGGCATCACGTCCCTTTCCGATCTTGCTGGCAAGACGGTAGTAACCCAGGCTGACTCTGCTGCGCTCGATGTACTTGAGGGCGACAAGAAGGACGTTGCCGATACCTTCAAGAGCCTGCAGACGCTTCCCGATTACAACAACGCATTCATGCAGCTTGAGTCTGGGATGGTAGATGCCGTTGCTTGTGACCTTTCCATCGCCCAGTACCAGATCGCTGCTAAGCCCGATGCCTATCAGCAGCTTGACCCCCTGAGCAGCGAGCACTATGCCGTTGGCTTCAAGAAGGGCGATGACGCTCTGGCGGCTAAGGTTACCAGCACGCTTAAGGATATGTACAACGATGGCACGGTTGAAAAGCTCATCGAGAAGTACGCCGATTACGGCATGAGTGCTGAGAACTGGGTGCTTAAGTAAGGAAAACAAAGCGAGTCTGCGCTCTTTTTCGGCTTCCCCGGAAGCTGATGCAAGAGCGGTGATCTCGACACTGCTGGGCGGAAGGCTACCCCTTCCGCCCTTTGTTGCGTTCGGCGGTTGAATCGCATGGCGCATAAAGGAGGAAGATTATGGAACTTGGCGTTATGGTTGGCGCCTTGGTGGATGGTTTGGGGCTTTCCGCCTGGATTTTCGTGGTTACGCTGGTTGGCTCTTTGCCGCTGGGCATCGTGGTTGCCTTGTGCCGAATGAGCTCATTCAAGCCGCTATCGCTGCTTGCCCAGTTCTACATTTCCATTCTGCGTGGCACTCCGCTGATGCTGCAGCTGATGGCCTTTATGTTTGGTCCTTATTATCTGCTGGGAATGAATATGGGCACCGACTGGAAATTCGGTGCTTGCGCCGTGGGCTTCATCTTGAACTATTCGGCTTATTTTGCCGAAATATACCGTTCGGGCATTCAGTCTATTCCGAAGGGCCAGTACGAGGCTGCTTTGGTTTTGGGCTACTCCCGTTCGCAAACTTTCTTCAAGATCGTGCTGCCCCAGGTGATCAAGCGCATTTTGCCTGCAATGGGCAATGAGATCATCACCCTGGTAAAAGATACTTCTTTGGCATTTGTATTGGGTATGGCGGAAATGTTCTCGGTTGCCAAGGCCCTTGCCGCAAGCAACGTGTCTATGATCCCCTATGCCATTGCGGCGCTTATCTACTGGGTGTTCTGCCTCTTCATCGAATTCATTTTGGGGCGCGTGGAAAAGAAGCTTGCCTACTACCACGACTAGCGTGTTGGCTTGAAGAATATGGGAAAAGGGGTTTCCTCTATGGAAAATATGCCGGTTGTGAACCTAGGCCATGCGCGCAAGGCGTTTGGCAGCAATGAGGTTCTAAAAGATATTTCGCTTACGGTGAACCAGGGCGATGTGCTGTCTATTATTGGTCCTTCGGGCGGCGGCAAGTCCACGCTTTTGCGTTGCATGACGCTGCTCGAAACGCTGGATGCTGGTTCGCTTGCATATGGTGATGTGAAAGTTGCTGAAGCTGACTCCACGGGCAAAGCGGTGTATGGCGGCAAAGATGTGCTTGCTCAGGCTAAGGAACGCTACGGCCTGGTTTTCCAGAATTTCAATCTGTTCCCGCATTTCACGGTGCTGCAGAACGTGACCGATGCCCTGATTAGCGTGCAGAAGCGCCCAAAGGAAGAAGCGCTTGCACGCGGACGCGAGCTGCTTGCTAAGATGGGGCTGGCCGATAAAGAGGATATGGTTCCTTGCGAGCTTTCCGGTGGCCAGCAGCAGCGTGTTGCCATTGCCCGTGCTTTGGCGCTTGATCCCGATGTGTTGTTCTTCGATGAACCCACGTCTGCGCTCGACCCAGAGCTTACGCAAGAGGTCCTGCGCGTTATTCGTGAGCTTGCCGATGAGCACATGACCATGGTTATCGTGACGCATGAAATGGCGTTTGCTCGTGACGTTGCCGATCGCGTTGCGTTTATGGATGGCGGCGTTATCGTCGAGGAAGGCCCGGCTCAGCAGGTTATCAACAACCCGCAGCATAACCGCACCAAGGCATTCCTCGCGCGTTTCCAGGAAGGCGCAGCCGATTAAGTATTACAGAGCCCTTGCTTCTTTCTGCAGGGGCTCTTTTGTTTAGTGCGTGGTATTAGCGCGTAGTTTCGGTATGCACAGTATGCTGGCTTTGAAAGGGGATAAGCATGATAGTTTCCATTGAAGGTCATACGCCAGATGTTTCCAGTGCTGCGTTTGTGGCTGATAACGCCACGGTTTGCGGTGATGTGAAGGTAGGGGAGGATTCCTCTATCTGGTTCGGTGCGGTGTTGCGTGCTGAGTGCGAGCCGCTGCGCATCGGCGATCGGACTAACGTGCAGGATAACGTTGTCGTGCATATCGATAGCGGTTTTCCCGTAACTATCGGCAGTGACGTTACAGTGGGACACGGCGCGATAGTGCATGGCTGCACCGTGGAAGATGGCGTGCTGATAGGCATGGGGTCTACCATTCTCAATGGCGCCGTAATTGGCGAGGGTTCGGTAGTTGCTGCGGGAGCTTTGGTGCTTGAAGGGGCTGTAGTGCCGCCTTATTCGCTGGTTGCCGGTGTCCCTGCGAAGGTGAAGAAAGCCCTTAGTACTGAAGAAGTGAAGAACCGTATTGACTATTACACGCCTCGCTATGTAAGAGAGGCTAAGTTGTACGCGGGGTCGAATTAGAGATATGCAGGACAACTTCCATATGCCTTATTGGTTTGTGGGGTATCGTTCTACTAAAAAGAAAGACTAAAAAGAAAGGGCCCGCTTATGCGAGCCCTTTCTAGGTTGTGGAATGATTGCCTATTCCTCGGTTGCCTTCAGCAGACCGTAGCCGCCATTGTCACGGCGATACAGGATGTTTACGGCGTTGGTGTCGCGATCGATGTAGGCGAAGAAGTCATGACCAAGCAGGTCGATCTGAACCAGGGCCTCTTCTTCGGTGAGGGGCTCGAGGACCAGTTCCTTCACGCGTACTACTTCGTCATCAGCGGAAAGCTCCTGCATCAGACCATCGATGTCGAGCTTGGCGCCAGCCTTGGCGGGAGCGTCTGCGATCTTCTTGTCGATGATGCGGGTCTTATATTTGCGGAGCTGGCGCAGAACTTTAGCAGCGGCAACGTCAATTGCGGCGTACATGTTCTCGTCGGTTTCTTCTACGCGGATGATGTGGCCGCGTGCGCGCATGGTAACCTCGCATTTAGCGGGGGTGGGGTTAGCAGGATTCTTTTCGACCTGCAGTACAACCTCGGCAGTAAGGGGGTTGATGTCCATGACCTTCATGGAGTTGCCGATTTTTTCTTCGGCATAAGCGCGGATGGGATCCGTGATGGGCATCTTGCGGCCGGTGATGGTGATTTCCATGATTTCACCTCTCAAACTGAAACGAACTTCGCGGTTTTTCGAGGGGCCCCTCATGAAACTGGAATGTCGAAAACGACAATTCATGCTGTGCGGAATGCGTGTTGGATGCACCTTTGCAGCACCTTCTGTAATGGGAGGCGGTTTCGTATTTCCCCTCGTCAACCGTCTTCGCTTATTAGTCTAGCGCACTTCTTTCTGATTTCATCAATAAAAATGAACTTGTTCTAAAACGTTGTATAAACGTTGCTATTGGTAAGGCATTTTGAATGATTTGCTCTGTTATTGTGGAACGCTGAAGAGAAGCGGAGGAATACCCCATGGCCCACAAACCGCATAAGGAAACCGGCATCTTCATTAACGAGGTGTCTTCCCATCAGCGTCGCTACCATAAGGTGCTGGAGCTCACCCATTCAACCACCAAGGCGGCGGGCGTCATGCTCCTTGGCGCTATTGTTGCACTGGTGGTGGCGAATACGGCAGCGCACGAAGGGTTTATCGAGTTCTGGCACACCGAAGTATCCTTTGGGTTTGGCGCAGAGCACGCAGAGATGTCGTTGGCCCACATCATCAATGATGTGCTTATGGCCATTTTCTTCCTGTTGGTTGGGCTGGAAATCAAGTACGAAATGACGGTGGGCGAACTTACCGATGTTCGCCAGGCTATTCTGCCTGTTGCTGCTGCTATTGGCGGCGTGCTCATGCCTGTAGGCATCTACCTGCTGTTCAACGCAAGCAACCCCGAAACGGTTATGGGTTGGGGCGTGCCCACTGCAACCGACATTGCTTTCGCGCTTGGTATTTTAGCGTTGTTGGGATCGCGCGTTCCTGCCGGCTTGCGTGTGTTCCTCAGTACTCTTGCGGTAGCCGATGACATTGTGGCCATCTTGGTCATTGCCGTCTTCTATGGGCACAGCCCTTCAATGATGTGGTTGGCGGCTGCAGCGGTGGTCATGGTTGTGCTTGTTGCACTGAACCGCACCCATGTGTATTCATTAGTGCCTTATTTGTTGGTGGGCGCAGTTCTGTGGTACTGCATATTTATGTCGGGGGTTCACTCGACCATTGCCGGCGTGCTACTGGCCTTTGCCATTCCTTCCCGTTCGCATGTGAGGTTGAAGAGCTTCGCAAGCTGGTCGGGGCAGCGTGTGAAGGAAGCGGAGGAAAGCTATGTCCCCGACGAGCCGGTAATCGGTCAGACCGACTACTTGGCTAGCGTAACGCGTTTGGCGCGAGTTTCCCGTCAGGTGGTCCCTCCTGCAACGCGCTTGGAGCGCAGGCTGTACCCATGGGTGTACTTTGCGATTCTTCCCTTGTTCGCCCTCACCAATGCCGATGTGGCATTCATACAAGTGCCTGCGGGTGATATTCTTTCGAGCCCTATCTTTTTGGGTGTGTTCTTTGGATTGGTAATAGGCAAGCCTGCGGGCATCATGCTTATGAGCTTCATTATCGTGAAAACGAAACTATCTACTTTGCCCGAAAACGTGAATTGGTCCCATATGCTTGGTGCGGCGCTTTTGGGCGGCGTGGGCTTTACCATGTCCATCTTTGTGGCCAACTTGGCTTTTGCCGACGCTGCGTACGTAATGGTTGCCAAGGTGGCCATTTTGGCGGCATCGTTGGTGGCGGGCGTTTTGGGTTTCACATTCTTGTTCTTCCAGGCGAAAGCCGCCACGCGTCGAGGTCAGCGTTTCGAAATGGAGCTTCCCTCCGCCAACAACAGGCAGTCGCACGCTGCGCACGAGGCCGAGCGTCGTTATAAGCGAGAGCTCATTCAAGACGAGAATGAATAGTCATATTCCGTTGAGCTGGCGTTATGAAGCGCACCTTCACATATCTTTGCGTTGTTCGATGCGGGTTTGTTACCATTGCAAAAGCTGAATTCTTGCACTAGGGATACGTCTCGAATATGTGCAAGGTCAACGCGAAAGTGCTAGGAGGCCCTTTCATATGACAAAACAGACATGCGCTTCCAAGTCTAAGGTGGCTTTGAATGCTGCTTTTGCTGCCATTTTGGCCGTTGGACTCTCCGTCCCTGCAGCCAGTGCGTTCGCTGTGCCTTCCGACGATAAGCAGGCAGAGGCTCAGGCAGCCCTGCAAAAGCTCAATCAGTATCAGAGCGAGCTTGATCAGGCTTCTGCTGATTATGAAGCTGCTCATCAGGAGCAGATCGATGCCCAGAATCGTGTAGACGAAGCTCAGAAGCAGATCGAAGAGAAAACCGCTCAGATCGAAAAGGATCAGCAGCGTCTTTCCGATCGTGCTCGCGATATGTACCGTTCGGGTGACACCAATTTCTTGGACGTTATCTTGGGCGCATCCTCTTTTGAACAGTTCGCCACTACCTGGAACATGTTGGAAACCCTGAATGGCAATGATGCTGAACTGGTTTCTGAAACCAAGACCGCTCGCGAAGAGCTTCAGGCTGCAAAGCAGGAAGCTGAAGAGCAGGCCAAGGTAGCATCCGATAAGGCAGAGGAAGCCAAGTCTGTTGCTGAGGCGGCAGACCAGAAGGCATCCGAGATGCAGCAGACCTATAACAGCCTTTCCGCTGAGGCTCAGGAGCTTATCAGCCAGGAGCGTGCTGCCCAGGAAGCTCAGCAGCAGGCTGCCGCAGCAGCTGCCGAGCAGAATGGCACGGCAGGTAACGATGCTGCAACCACCATCACGAACAACAATCGCAACAACACAGCCTCTAGCAATTCGAGCAGCAGCTCCAGCTCCAACAAGAACAATGCTTCAAGCTCTGCAACCAACAACAGCAAGCCCCAGTCCGTTTCGGGCAATAGCGTGGTAAACCGCGCTTACTCCCAGCTGGGTAAGCCCTACCAGTGGGCCGCAGTTGGCCCGAACTCATTCGACTGCTCTGGTTTGGTAAGCTACTGCCTCACCGGCAGCTACAGCCGCTTGGGTACCACGGGTACCTTCATGGGCTGGACGCGTGTTTCCAGCCCTCAGCCTGGTGATATTTGCGTAAACAGCCATCACTGCGGTATTTACATCGGCGGCGGTCAGATGATCCATGCTCCTCGGACGGGCGACGTGGTCAAGGTAAGCTCCGTGCACAGTGGCATGATTTACGTTCGCTACTAGCGAATCGCTATCATATGATTCTTCGAAAACCCGCTTCGGCGGGTTTTCTTGTTTATACAGGCGAAATTTGAGCGTCCATAATTCAAGCGTAAAATGCACATACGGCTTTGACCTGGTGCTATTTGTGAATATTGCGCATTGAAACTTTGAATACGGCACGGTGGCGTTGCGGCGCAAACCGTTTGCTTGTTAAACTGATCCAGCTATCGCTTAATCGCACCACAACACCACCAGGGGGAAACTCACGATGGGTATTTCTATCGCAAAACATAAGCGAGCACTTGCTTCGGCTGCAATGGCCGTGGTTCTTGTTGCGGGTCTTGCCGTGCCTACTACGGTTGCTTTGGCAGAACCTACTGCCGCCGAAAAACAGGCTGAAGCGCAGCAGGCGCTCAATAAACTCAACGAGATGCAGCAAAAGCTCGATGAGGCTTCGAATAACTACTACACGGCTATCGACGAGCAGAAGGCCGCCGAAAAAAAGGTGGAGGAAGCTCAGGAAAAGGTAGACCAGAAAACCAGGGAAATTGAAGGCTACCAGGAAAAGCTCGGTACCCGCGCTCGCGATATGTATCGCTCGGGCAATACCGGGTTCCTTGACGTAATTCTGGGCGCTTCTTCGTTTGAGCAGTTTGCCACCACATGGAATACGCTTGAGCGGCTCAACGAAAACGATGCCGAATTGGTAACTGAAACCAAGAACGCACGCGAAGAACTGGAAAACGCCAAGCAGGAAGCCGAAGAGCAGGCTGAGGTTGCCGCCAACAAAGCTGCAGAAGCCAAATCCGTAAAGGACGAAGCTGAGGCAACCACCGCTCAGATGCAGCAGACCTACGACAGCCTTTCTGCCGAAGCGCAGGAATTGATGCGCAAGGAAGAAGAGGCTGCCGAAAAGGCTCGCCAGGAAGCTGCCGCCCGTGAAGCAGCTGCCGCTGCCGCGGCATCGAAGAACAATGGGGGCGGTACGGTAGACAACAGTGCCGTCCAAACCGTAACAGGTAACACGGTAGTTGATCGAGCCTATGCCCAGCTTGGCAAACCTTATGTATGGGGTGCAGCTGGCCCGAACTCCTTCGACTGCTCTGGCCTGGTTGGATACTGCATCACCGGCAAAATGGGCAACCATTGGTGTACCACCTACACCATGGCAAGCTGGAAGCGTGTCACCAATCCTCAGCCTGGCGACTTCTGCCTAAACAGCCACCATACGGGTGTTTATATTGGCAATGGTCAGATGATCCACGCGCCACGAACGGGCGACGTGGTTAAGATCAGCGCTGTTCATTCTGGCATGTGGTACGTCCGCTATTAAACGGTGTTCCGCCAAGCGGGTGAAGTGTTTGCAGGTAGGCACTGCTTTGGATAGGTAACGAACCGGTATTCGTATTTATGGAGGGCATTTGCATGCCCTCTTTTCTTTTGCAGGAAGTGTGGTACTATAGCACCCGCTAATCACAACAGCGGGATGTGGCTCAGCTTGGTAGAGCGCTGCGTTCGGGACGCAGAGGTC
>ERZ857998.316-NODE-316-length-71588-cov-7.007479_pt1 | contig 71588 bp, 74 predicted proteins | sample MGYA00519954_ERZ857998 | MGnify/ENA primary metagenome ERZ857998 (study PRJEB31778, sample SAMEA3449424) | human gut metagenome | biome: human gut; feature: human-associated habitat; material: faeces | place: United Kingdom | collected 2010/2012 ...
AGCGCCGAGGCGCGGCCCGCTTCCAGGCGGTGCAGGCGGACGCGCGTGCTGCGCAGTCCCTGCGGCAGCACATGGCCCAGGATATGCCCCGGCTCCACGCCCTGGCGGCGGGCCAGGTCCAGCGCCAAAGCCAGCAGGTCCGGCGGCAGCAGGGCTTCATTTTCCAGAGGCCAGCAGACCGTCTTGCAAGCCACATTTTCCGGCAGATCCGTTGTGGGGCTCACGCGCAACAAGACCGCCGCCCGCAGAGCCCCCTGCTCTCCCCTGCCCAGGGGCACGGCCAGACGCAGACCGGTTTGCCAGAATGCCGCCGGGAATTCCGGCGGCAGCGCATAGGTCAGGCAGGCATAGGGAGGGCTTAACAGGGCGACGCTGGCGTACATGAAAAAACCGTGACCTCACCATTTCCCGATATGGCGCCCGATATGGCGTTCTGAAGATTCGGAACAAGAACAGACGTTCAAACCCCAAGGGCTTGTCTCTCAAAAAATGAATTTTGGGAAGCACTGAGCCATGAAGATTTTTGTTCTCCGGCAAGAAAGGAGCCCATTGCAAGCCAGGGACAGTACGTTTCCGGTACAGACCTGGGCCGCAATGGGCTCCTGGCGCAGCCAGGGAGAAAAAACGTTTTGGGGGACAAGTCCCAGGGGCTGTTTCTACTGGAACTGGACGAAATTCTTGAGCAATCCCAGCAATTCGTAACGCAGTTCCTCGTCCTGCAGGGCGAAGTAAATATTGGCCGTCAGAAATTCGGCCCAGTCACCGGCGTCAAAACGCATGCCCGACATGCGCACGGCCATCATGCCGCGATCCTGGGCCATGGCCTGCAGGGCGTCGGTGAGCTGGATTTCGCCGCCGTGGCCCGGCTGCGCCTTTTCCAGATAGTCGAAAATCTCCGGCGTGAGCACATAGCGGCCCACAATCGCCATCCGCGAAGGCGCGGCCTCGCGCTTGGGTTTTTCCACCATGTTGCGCACCCGGAAAACGCCGGGGGCCACTTCCTCGCCGTCAATAATGCCGTAACGGCTGACCTTTTCCCAAGGCACTTCCATGACGCCGATGACCGGCATTTTTTCGGCCATGGCAACTTCAATGAGCTGTCCGATGCCCGGCACGCCGCCGAACATCAAGTCGTCGCCCACCATGATCGCAAAGGGATCGTCGCGCACCAGTTCGCGGGCGCAGAGCACCGCGTGCCCAAGGCCGAGCTGCTTTTTCTGGCGCACGGACATGATGTTGACCATTTCGGCCACCTGCCGCACTTCCCTGAGCTTATCCAGCTTGCCCGCGCGTTCGAGCACCCCCTCCAACTGAAGGTTGTAGTCGAAGTGATCTTCAATGACGCTCTTGTCGCGGTTGGTCACAAAGATCACGTCCTGGATTTTCGCGCGCTGAGCCTCTTCCACCACATACTGGATGACGGGCTTGTTGTAGATGGGCAGCATTTCCTTGGGAATGTTCTTGGTCGCGGGCAAGGAACGCGTACCCCAACCGGCCACCGGAATGATCACCTTGCGAATATCCTTCATGCGCGCCTCCGCTCATGTATAAGTGCAAAACAGCGTCGGAGCCTCAGGTAGGCGGGGTCACGGCCAGAAGCCGACGCCCCTGACGGCCCCCTGACGTTGAACTCCGGCCGGGCGGCGCTCCGTTATAAAAAATCCCGACTATTCCACGGCGCGCCGGATATGCCTCAAGTTCATACTCCGCCAAAAGCCCGACAAGCGCAAGAGAAAAACGCATTTTCCCGGCCGCGCGGGCGCGGAACGTCTCTTGAAAGCTGTATGTCGTCTCCCGACAAGACCCGAGAACTGTTGCGGCCGCGATATGGCCATCTGCACTGGCCGGAATAAAAACATTCCTGCCCGAATAAACGACGCCTGCAGCCTGGGAATTTCAGAGGAAACGCCTCAACATTCCGAAAAAAGCGGGGGCTCTCCGGCGAGTTACGGCGTAAGTGAGAAGATAAAAAATAGTCACGGCCCAAGACGGCCGCTCCATGCCGCCCCGGACCGTGACCGCTTTTTAGAACATTTACACTTGAAATGCCCGTTTACGGCGAGCAAAGACCGGCCACTCGTATTTCGTTGCAAGGAGTTGCAGACAAATCCTTACAGAGCAATTCACTCATCTCAAATGTGAACTGCTCCAAAACTTGTCGGCGGTCCCCCCTCAACGCAGTTCACGGGCAACCACATCCGCCAGATCCGCGGCAAAGGCCCTGACCTTGTCCTCATCCTCGCCTTCCACCATGATCCGGCAGAGGGCCTCGGTGCCCGAGTAGCGCAGCAGCACCCGGCCCCGCCCGGCCAGTTCCTTTTCCACCTTGGCCACGGCTTCGCCGATGGCCGGCCGCTCTTCAAAGGGCAGGCGCTTTTCCACCCGCACGTTGACGAGCTTCTGGGGGAAGGGCGTGAGCAGGCCCGCCAGTTCGGAGAGCGGCTTTTCCTTTTCGCGCATGATCCGCAGGATCTGGAGGGCAGCCAGCAGCCCGTCGCCCGTGGTGCTGTAGCCCCGGAAAATCAGATGCCCGGACTGCTCGCCGCCGAGCATGGCTCCCTCGCGGCGCATGGCCTCCACCACGTAGCGGTCGCCCACCTTGGTGCGCAGCAGCGTGCCGCCGTGCTCGCGCATGAAGATCTCCAAGGCCAGGTTGCTCATGACCGTGGCCACCAGCATGTTGCCCGGCAGTTCGCCGCGCGCCATCATGGACTGGGCGCAGAGGGCCATGAGCTGGTCGCCGTCCAGGACGTTGCCGTGCTCATCCACCACGATCAGGCGGTCGGCATCGCCGTCCAGGGCCAGCCCCACGTCGGCGCGCACCTCGCGTACCTTGGCCGCCACCACTTCGGGGTAGAGCGAGCCGCAGTGGTCATTAATATTCGTGCCGTCGGGCGCGGTACTCAGGCGGAAGACCTCGGCCCCCAGTTCTTCCAGAGCCAGCGGAGCCACTTTGTAGCTGGCGCCGTTGGCGCAATCCACCACGATGCGCAGGCCGGAGAGGGTCAACTGGGTTGGGAAGCAGCTCTTGGTGTAGACGATGTAGCGGCCCCCGGCATCCTCGATCTTGGTGGCCCGGCCCACCTGGCGCGGGTCCGGATAAGGCCAGGACATATCCGGATTAAGGACCATTTCCGCGATTTCGTTTTCGGTCTGGTCCGGCAGCTTATAGCCGTCGGCGTCGAAAAACTTGATGCCGTTGTCGGAAAAAGGATTGTGCGAGGCCGAAATCACCACGCCCAGATCAGCCCGCATGCTGCGCGTCAGAAAGGAGATGGCGGGCGTGGGCAGCGGCCCGGTCATGATCACGTGCATGCCCGCAGCGCACAGCCCGGCCGTGAGCGCGGATTCGAACATATAGCCGGAAAGCCGCGTGTCCTTGCCGATGACCACCTTGTGTTGGTGCGGGCCGCGCCGGAAGCGCACCCCGGCGGCCAGCCCCAGGCGCAGGGCCACATCCACGGTCATGGGCGCGTTGTTCACCGTGCCGCGCAAGCCGTCCGTGCCGAAAAGACGTTCAGCCATGAAAACTCCTTTTGTGCTCCCGGAGCATCGGCGCATTGCCGACATATACATGTTCCGTGCGAAGCCGCAGGCTATTTTTTCTTGCGGGAAACCGTAACTTCTTCAGTGGCCGGATTCAAGAGCGTCATGCCCTCGGGCAGGCGGAAGCGCAGCTCGACCTTTTTGCTCTGTTCCGGCTCCAGGGCGGGCGGCGTGACGCTGACCTCCAGCTGCCCCAGATAGCGGGCGCTCTTGGCCAGGGCCTCGGGCACCTCCACCAGTACAGTCACTTCCTCGGGTTCCACCGTGTACTGGCGGCGGTTTTCCCCGGCCAGCTCCACCTTGCAGCGCCGCGAAACCACGGTACGGCCGCTGGTGATGGTGTACTGCACGCGCACCGAGGGCGGATTGGCGGTGACCAGACTGGGCGTGTCCAGGGTGATGGTCTGGTGCACGGTAGTGCCCGCCGCCTTGGGATCAAGCATGATGGTCAGCGGCACGCTGGAAATGTCCGAGACCACGTCCTCGGGCCCGCGCAACACCACGGTGGCCGGCGACACGCTGACGTTTTCCACGGTCAGCGCCCCGCCGCGCAGGGGTGAATCCACAATGGTGCGCAGCGGCACGCTGCGTTCCATGAGTGTATCGGCCTTGATGACGATACGCGGCGGCTGGATGTCCACCAGCTCAAAAGCCCGGAAGGTAGGCCCCAGATTGTCGCCGCCCAAGGGCACCACAGTGACGCCCTTCTTGATGTCCGAAAGGTCCACGGCCTGAGTCAGACGCTGCTGGGGAATGGAACGCAGCAAGGTTTCCGGTCCGCGCAGACGCACTGTGATCTTGCTGATCAGGCCATCGGTGACCACCAGATTGGGCGGAATGCCGTAATAGTCGATATTCACTTCCACCTGGGCTTCCAGGCGGTCGCGTACGCTGACCACGTACCACATGCCCACGGCGGCCAGCACGGCCACCAGCAGCGAAAGCAGATGCGGCGCGCGGCGCAGACTGCCGTTGTTCTCAGAGGATTTCATTGAGCACCTGCCTTAAACGCGTCGCGTCCAGGGAGCGCACCAGCTCCCCTTTCATGGCCACGGAAATCTCGCCGCGCTCTTCGGACACGACAACGGCCACGGCGTCGCTTTCCTGGGTGATGCCCAGAGCCGCCCGGTGGCGGGTGCCGAAATTCTGGCCTTTGGCAACGGCCAGCGGCAGAATGCAGGCCGCCGCCATGATCCGTCCGCGGCTGATGACCACCGCGCCGTCGTGCAACGGCGCTTTGGGATAAAAAATATTCATGAGCAGCTGACGGGAGAGCTGGGCGTCCACCCGTACGCCTTCGCGTTTGATCATGTCCCCGAGGCGCATGCTGCGCTCAATGACGATAAGCGCGCCCACGCGCAGGCGGGCCATTTCCACGCAGGCCATGACCACTTCCTCCACGCCGCCCTGCTTGAGCTCGCGCCGACGGAACAGCCGGTGCGCGCCCATTTCGCCCAGAGCCTGGCGGATGTCGGCCTGAAAAATGACCACGATGAGGATGAACAGTGAGCTGAAGATGTGCTGCAAAAGCCAGGTGAGCGTATACAGGCCCATGGTCCTGGACATGAAATACAGCAGAGTCAGCAAGCCCAGGCCGGTAAGCACGGCCAGAGCGCGGGAGCCGCGCAGAAGCTGGATGACCTGGTAAAGCAGCGCGCTGACCAGAGCAATATCCAGCAGGTCGCGCCAGTCGAAAACAAAATGCTCGAACACCGTATGGCTTCCTTTTGCAAACGCGTCGGTTCAGGTCCGGGCGCGTTTCTCTTTGTACATGCCCCCGTCCGCATGGGCGATCAGCGCATCGACGTCTTTTCCGTCGCGGGGATAGACGGCCTGGCCCACGCTGAAGGAAATGCGGATGTCATCGCCGTCCACAACAGCCCGGCTTCGCAGGGCCGCGCGGATGTCACCGAGGAATTTTTCGGTCTTTTCCTCGCGTTCCGAGCCCTGAGCAATGATGATGAATTCGTCGCCGCCGACGCGGGCGAAAATATGCCGGAAACTCATGTGGTTCTGGACCTCTTCCGCAAAAACCTGCAAGACGCGGTCGCCCACATTGTGCCCGTAGGTATCATTGAAGAGTTTAAATTCGTTCAGATCCAGATAATAAAGGCAGAAACCGCCGTTCCCCTTGATAAGTTCGGCCAGTTTTTCAAACAGGCCGCGCCGATTGAGCAGGCCGGTCAGGGCATCCTGGTAGGCCATGTTTTCCAGTTGCCCACGGATGCGGCGTAAATCATGGTTATGCTGGGCAAGCGTGGCCAGCAGGAAACTGACCAACACGCCAAGCGAGATGTACAGCCAGGATTCGGGATACTGGTACCAGAGTTTGACGGGCGAAAGGCGGAAAAACCAGTGGGCGTTGAGAATGTCGAGCGGCATTTCCAGATAAGGCGCGTCCTTGTTGTACGCATAGTCGCTACGCGCGATAATCTGCTTTTTGTTGGTATCCGGGCTGATCCGCCAGATTTCATAGGCCAGGCCCAGCTCGGCCAGTTTGTCCAGTTCCGCGCCGTTCAGGGCCTGCGGGAATTTCAGGGTGACGGAGACCAGCCCCCAGAACAACTTTCCGCCCTTGCCGTCATCCATGTACACAGGCAGGCGTCCCACCAGGGCCTGCCCCCCCTGCACCAGGGGGAAGGGACCGCCCAGAATCAGATGCCCCGCATCCCTGGCCTCCACAGCCTCCTGATTGCCCGCGCCCCTGGCGAAAAAATTCAGGCCCAGCACGGCTTCATTGCCCTTGCGGGGGTAGACGTCGCTCACCACGCCGCCCGGCGCCACCAGCACATTGAGAATGGCCGGATCGTCCACCAGGGTGGAGGCCACTTTTTCGAAGTTTTCCACCTTGCCGTTATGCTGGATCACCAGAGCGGAAAGCGCCTGGGTTTTATAAAACAGTTTTGTGAGAACAGCGGTGAGCTTGTTGCTCTGATTGAGGATGACCCTCTCCATCTTGATGTATTCAATCTGGTATTTCCGTTCCACCAGAAAATACACGGCAAGACCGCACAGAATCAGCAGGGTGACGAAGGTGACGGCGGCCCGTTTGGATATTCCGCTACTTTTGAACACATGGAATCCTTTATTCAATCGGGCAGCTCTCGGGAGAAAACGCGGCTGCCACCGTCAGGCTTTGGCGGGCGGCGGCCACATCGTGGACCCGGTGCCAGAACACGCCCCGGCTCCAGAGCAGGGCCGTGGCAGTCTGAGTGGCCGTGCCCCGGGCTGACGGCGGCAGCCCCAGCAGACCGCCGAACACGGATTTCATGGACAGGCCCATGAGCACCGGCCTGCCGAAAACCAGCCAGTCCTCCGGATGGGACAGCAGGGCCAGATTATGTTCCAGCGTCTTGCCGAAACCAATGCCGGGGTCCAGCACGATGCGGTTTTCCGGCAGCCCGGCGGCGGTCAGGCGGGCCAGTTGACGTTCAAAAAATTCCAGCACGTCGCGACGCACGTCGTCATAGCGCGGGTCGCGCTGCATATTTTCCGGACGGCCCCGGCTGTGCATCAGCACATAGCCCGGCTTGTACTGGACCAGCACGTCCAGCAGCTCCGGATCAAAGGCGCAGGCCGAAATGTCGTTGATGATCACGGCCCCCTGCTCCAAAGCCGCAACAGCGGTAGCCGCGTGATAGGTATCCACGGAAACGACCGCGCCGGGCGCGCGTTGCCGCAGACCGGCCAGCACGGGCAAAAGGCGGGCCAGTTCCTCAGCGGGGCTCAACTCCGCCGCTCCGGGGCGAGAGGATTCCGCGCCCAGATCCAGAATGTCCGCGCCCTGGGCATGCAGACGCAGGGCGTGCGCCAAGCCCGCATGGGGGGCGGCATGCAGGCCGCCGTCATAAAAGGAGTCCGGCGTCAGGTTGACAATGCCCATGACGCCGAAAGGGGCGGACACCGTCAGCGCCCTGCCCCCGCTCAGCAGCCAGGGCGCGCCCGTGCCGGACGCGCCCCGCTCATTACTGCTTGTTCCGATCCGCATGGTCGGCAGGACCTTCCTGCCCCGCCTGCCCTGCCTGATCAGGCTGATTAGTCTGGGCGGTCGATGCGTCTTCTTCCGGGCGCGTCTGACCATCCGACGGCAAGGCCATATCTTTTTTGTCGGCTTCCGCCGTGTCGCCGGGAGCCTCCGTTGCCTCGGTATCCGGTTCCAGGACGAAATCGCCACCCTTGTCCCGGCTTTTCGGAGCGTCGGGCGGGGAATTTTTCAGAGGCTTGCCGTTGACGTCCAGGGGCGGCAGTTCCTTGTTGTCCATCAGAAGATCCAGCTCGTCGCCGGTGATTGTCTCCCGATCCAGCAGGGCGCGCGCAATGCGGTGCAGGATTTCTTCATTATCCTGGAGGAGCTTGCGGCAACGGCTGTGGGCTTCTTCCACGATGCGCTTGACCTCGGCGTCCACCAGACGGGCCGTGTCTTCGCTGAAGTTTTTGTTCTGCACCCATTCGCGGCCGATAAAGACCTCTTCGCCGGTCTCGCCGATGGACAGCGTGCCCACAGCTTCGCTCATGCCCCACTCGCAGACCATCTTGCGGGCCAGACGGGTGACGCGCTCAATGTCGTTGGACGCGCCGGTGGTGATGTCGTCGAAGATCAGTTCCTCGGCCACGCGGCCGCCCAACAGGACCACCAGGTTGTTTTTCAGATAGCTGCGGGAATAACCGTGGCGGTCTTCCTCGGGCAGCTGCATGGTCACGCCCAAAGCGCGGCCGCGCGGGATAATGGTGACCTTGTGCACCGGGTCGGAACCGGGCAGCAACCGGGCGGCCAGGGCGTGGCCGCCTTCATGGTAAGCGGTGATCCGCTTCTGCTCGTCCGAGAGGATCAGGCTGCGCCGCTCACGGCCCATGAGCACCTTGTCCTTGGCAAATTCAAAATCGCGCATGTCCAGCTTGTCCTGGTTCAGCTTGGCCGCCTGCAGGGCCGCCTCGTTGACCAGGTTTTCCAGATCCGCGCCGGAAAAGCCCGGCGTGCCGCGCGCCAGCACTTCCAGGTCCACGTCCGAATCCAGGGGCGTGCGCTTGGTGTGCACTTCAAGAATGCGACGGCGGCCGCGCAGATCCGGCGTGGGCACCACCACCTGGCGGTCGAAACGGCCGGGCCGCAGCAGGGCCGGGTCCAGCACGTCCGGACGGTTGGTGGCCGCGATGAGGATGACGCCCTCATTGCTTTCAAAACCGTCCATTTCCACCAGCAACTGGTTCAGGGTCTGCTCGCGCTCGTCATGGCCCCCGCCCAGCCCGGCGCCGCGCTGGCGGCCCACGGCGTCGATTTCGTCAATAAAAATCAGGCAGGGCGCATTTTTCTTGCCCTGCACAAAGAGGTCGCGCACGCGCGAAGCGCCCACGCCCACGAACATTTCCACAAAGTCCGAGCCGGAAATGGAAAAGAACGGCACCCCGGCCTCACCGGCCACGGCGCGCGCCAGCAGGGTTTTACCCGTGCCGGGAGGGCCCACCAGCAGAACGCCCTTGGGAATGCGCCCGCCCAGGCGGGTGAACTTTTTGGGATTGGAGAGGAACTCCACCACTTCCGAAAGTTCCTCCTTGGCCTCATCCACGCCCGCCACGTCGGCAAAGGTAACGCGCGTGCTGTCCTGATTGAGCATACGCGCCTTGGAACGGCCGAAACTCATGGCTTTGCCGCCGCCGCTCTGCATTTGGCGCATGAAGAAAATCCAGACGCCGATGAGCAACAGCATGGGGAACCAGGAAACCAGAAGGGTCATATACCAGGGGGACTCTTCCGGCGGCTCGGCCTTGATTTCCACCTTTTTCTCAATAAGCCGGTTGACCAGGCCCGAATCCTGCGGGGCATAGGTCTGGATGCTCTTGTTGTCCGAGGTCTTGCCCGTGAGCGTGTGCCCCTGGATGGTCACGGATAGTACCTGCCCGTCGTCCACCTTGTTGAGGAACTCCGTGTAGGGCACCCGCTGCAGACCGGCCTGCGGTTGCTGGAACATATTAAAAAGCATGACCATCGCCAGGACGATAATCGCCCACAGCATCAGGTTGCGACTGAACTGATTCAACGCTGCCTCCGTTACGATTTCAACGCGCCGAGCGGCGCGGCCAAAGCCGGTTCCATGTCCGGCCTGGGGCGGGAAAATACTACCTGCATGCGCCCGGTGTCAAATCAGATAAACCGGGGCCGTTCCGGCAGTGCCTATCTTATAGGATATAATATTACCTGTAGGCTTGGCAATGGCCCGGTTCCGGACGGCTTTTCATCCCTTCCCCGCAACGGCCCTTGCGGAGCGGACGCTTTTCGCTTATGGTCCGCAGACCTACGGCGGGGGGACGTGTCGTCACCGGTGTGGCGCCCGGTCTTCAAAACCGGTGGCAGGCTTTACGGTCTGCGGTAGGTTCGACTCCTATGCGTCCCCGCCAATTTCCGAACCCAGGTGTTTCAGGTAGCTGAAATATAGAACCCCTTGAGGCTCAAAGCTTCAAGGGGTTTTTTATGGCCAGTTCCTTTGATTCGCAGTTAGCTGACAGACTTGGCCTCCGCCAGACATTCCTTTCCGATTACAGACGCCGGGGAGTTATCTCTCCCGAACTCAACCAGGCGCTTCTAACCACAGAATCTCATACAAAAAACAGTATGGATACATATGAGCAAGGGGTTATGGACTTGCTCATATGTATCCAGAATTATTCCTCCGGGGATGGGCTCCGTGCCAGCGAAGACATCGCTCATCTGAAAGTCTGGGTTCACACTGTGGATCAGTCTGGAGAAAGCCCATACTTCGGCATGAGCTATCAGGATGGAGTCAAGGATACGCTTTTGTGGCTTTTGGGAAAAATCAGCCAACGCCCTGATGATGCGCTTGTCGCGGCCTTGAGCTCAGGGGCGTAATAATGGAAGGCCCACTTTTTGATGCCTACGCCCGGATACTGAAGGCCACGGGCTGCGATGGAATAGAGGATTTGGCCCGAAGGCTCGGCATCTCCCCGACGCTCATTTCCGATAGTCGCCGCCGTGGTGAATTTACTCCGGAAATTTTGCTGGCGCTGCTGGAAAAGGAGGGATTGAACCCGCATTGGGTCCGCACGGGAAAAGGCAGGCCGTACTTTTGCGCTTCTTCGATACAGATCGCGCTGATGGCAGGAAGAGGGCTTTTCCCTGCGGAAGAAGAGCAGTCCCCGGCTCCTCCGCAAACTGCGCTTTCAGACGAGCAGAAGCTGGCCTGCATTAAGCTGCTCTGTACCAATTTTGATTGTGGACGGGGCATCTGGAAGCAGATCGACGAGAACCGGGAGCTGATCCAATTCCTGTTCAATGAATTTCCGGAAGTGAAGAAGCGGGCCTTCTTCATAGAATGCTGGATCGGCGATACCGACTACTTCCTCAACTGCCTGGCCGAAATCCTCGAAGTGAAAATACCTTTTTGGACAAGAAATTTCCCCCGCCCCTGGCCGGGGAGACATGGCGACCCCCAAAAATGCGCCCAGGAATGGGCTGATAAGCTGAGAAAGGCCATTCGTGAAGCGGAGAATACCAAGGAGAACAGCAATGGAAATCGTCTTTCCTGATGCCTACGCCCGAATCAAAAAAGTCACCGGCTATACCGGGCAAGCGGAACTAGCCCAAGGGATTGGCATCCCCCAGGCAGTCATTTCCGACAGTCGCCGTCGTGGGGAGGTCAGATCTGAAATTCTGCTGGCACTGCTGGAACAGTTCAACGTGAGCCCGCAATGGGTCCGCACGGGTGAGCTGCCGTCTGAACTGTAAAAATCAGTCGTGAACAGGAGAACATCAATGCCTGAAGAAAGCACGATCCCGATGCCTGTCGCCTATCCCGGCACCCGCGTACAGGCCCTTAATCCACGCGCCAAGAACCCTGTATGGGAAGATGGTACCTGCCTGGACGCCGAATTCAAGCTGCTGTCCTGTATGCCTGGAGGGCACTGGAGCTATCGCATCAGGCTGGACAGACAGAGCGCCAGCGGCAGCCCCCTTATCGTTTCCGTTGGCAACTCGGGTATCCGTGTAAAGGCCATTCGTGAACAGGAGAACATCAATGCCTGAAGATGACGTTTACAAAGAATTTTTTGAACCCCTTCCCAAAGTTGTGGAGGAGTTGCGCGATGTTTTTGCGAAGTTTGATCTGAGTCAGCATCAGGCCGCCTGTGCGGCAGCCTGCGCGCTGAACCAGATGGCCGATGTTACCGGCGGCTTTCCTAAATTCGCTACAGTTTCCCTGCTTTCTGCATTGAATCTGAAAGGTAGCTGAAAATGATGAACAGATGTTCAAAGGAGCATGATCTTGCCCACGCAAAAAACAAATGACGAATTTGTCAGAGACCTGATGATGTTTTCGCGCCGTGGTGCGATTATTCAGCCCTTTGTTCTTCAGGCCCTGAAAACTTTTAGTGAGATGGTCATAGCACAACATAAAAGCGGCGAGTTGGCAGAAAAGATGAAAACAAACTGGTTTGTTTCCGCTGATGCATGGGCAGACTGCGCCAGAGAAATACTTGAAAAAATGGAAGCGCAGTACGGGCCTATTAAGGGCGGGCATATCGCGCCGCAATCGGATTAGATCATTCATACGGGCTTTCATGGAATTTCTGTAGCGAAACCGCCTGCCTGGGCGGTCGCCGGAGCGTGGTGGCTCCGGCCTGATGAGCAGCCAAGACCTAAGGAGGACAATATGAAGAGGCATCAGGAAGACATGAATGAACTGCTTTTGGACGATATTTATGAATCCAAGGATCCTGCGGTAAAGCAATACGTATTTCAGATCCTGGATGAGGAGATGGACAAGGCGCATGAGCGCGCCGCTATTCGCGTGGCACAGAAGTTCAAGCACCTGCTCTCTCCCCAGATGCAGCAGGCCCTGGCCACACAGTATCCGGTGACGGCCCTGGCGGCGTCGGCCTGATTTCTTTCTGGCGTCTATCCCAAAGAGGCAAGACATGATTAACCGCGTTACACTGGTCGGTCGGCTGGGGCATGAGGTGGAGCTGCGCTACACCACCAAAGGAACGCCTGTTACCAAGCTCCGGATCGCCACGGACGGTTCCTATAAAAATCCTGATGGCGTCCGGGTCGAAATCACGGACTGGCATTCGGTGGTCGTGTTCGGAAGATCGGCGGAAAACTGCGCCGCATACATCGGCAAGGGCAGCCTTGTCTATGTGGAGGGCGCTCTCAAAACCCGCAAATGGATCGACCAGGAAAAAGTCGAGCGCCACGTCACTGAGGTGAGTTGCCAGCGGATCAAGTTCCTGGACCATCGCCACGCTGACGGCCAGGACGCCGATGCGGTGCCGACGCCGCCCTCGGATCTCATGGCCGACGATTCCGGCCTGGAAGAGCCGGTGCCGGGCATGGGCATCAACGACATGCGGGATTAGGAGGACGCCAGATGAGGAAAGAGGTTTGGCGGCTGCCTGACGGGCAGGCCCGCTTGGAGAAAGCCATGGGCGCATTTTGGCATAAAGGGGAAGTTCCTTTCCCTTGGTCTTTCAACCTTTATCTGTACTGCTGCAATGGAGCAGGTGTGCATTGCCACGGCAATGAAACACGCAAAACGTGGATGAGAGAGCGCCACGGGGAAGCTGCTGCATCTCTGCGTGCCGCGACCCGTATGGCATTACAACGCGCTGAGGCAACAAAACATATGAATTAGGGAATAAGCCAAAAGAAAACCGTGCACTGTGGTGAGACACAATGCACGGCCGCCCCTCGCGGGGTCTCAAAAACGTTACCGTTGGAGAGACAATACCCGCAAGAGATCCAGGCGTCAAGCCTGGGGGGCTACTTCTTTGCCTTTTTCCCGCCACAAAAAGAGGGCGGTGAAGCATGGAAACCCTGAATCCTTCCGCATACTTTCTGCGGGTATCCGACAAATTTTTCGGCGAATTCATCTGCCGTGACAATGCCGTTTCAGCCGGGCCGGTGCTGCTCTATTTGGTTTTGTTCCGCAAGGCCTACAAAGGAGGCCTGTGCCGGTCCTCGCAATTCGCTCTGGCCAGGGTCTGCAAATGTTCCGTGCGCTCCATCCAGCATTATCTCCGCGCGCTCGCCGCCCTCAAGTATATCAGCATCGAACAGCAGGAGGACGGCCGCAACGTCTACCGTTTGCTTCTCAGCCAACGGGTTCTCTTCTTCATCGCCCAGGAGAGATCCGCCACGGATGACGATGATGACGGTAACGACCAGGGCGAAGAATTTTCGTCAGGCCATGCGAAAAATCTTCGCATGGGAGGCGAAAATTCTTCGCCCATATATAAGAGTGATAAGAGTATTAATACCCCCCTTTCCCCCCATCTGCCGGAAAAACGCGAGTCAACACCCTCCGCTCGTAAGCCATTCCCAAGCACAACGCCCGTCCCTAACCCGCAAGCCGGTGGGTGGGGGGATTCTTTCTCCAAGGGGAAAAAGCCGGGCAAGGCCTCCGGCTTCCAGACGGCCAATACCCTGTTTGAGCGATTCTTTGCGGCCTATCCGCGCAAGGAGGCCAGAGAACCTGCCCGTGCCGTGTGGCATCAGCTCTGGCGGCGCGGCGCGCTTCCGGCCTTGGATCACCTGCTGGCTGCCCTGGATCGCTTCCGGGCTTCCACGGGCTGGATCAAGGAACATGGACGCTTTGTGCCGTACCTCGTGAACTGGCTCCGTGGCCGGCGCTGGGCGGATGAAGCCGGCGCTCCGGGCGCTTCTTCCTCTGGCGCTCAATCCACGCCGCCTTCCGGTACGCCCTCTCCCACTCCGGATCAGCAGCCCATCCCACGGATCGCGGCCTTCACCCCGCCGGCAGCGCTGGAAACGCCGGAAGGTAAAATTTTCCAAAAGGACTACGGCCTAGCCGTCACGGAACTGCATGCCCTGTGGCCTACGGCCAGTCGGAACAGCATTCGGTCCGGCCTGTTGATGGCCAGACTGCGCGGCTTCGGTCTCAAAGACGTGGTAGCCCGCGCCCGCGAGTACGCGCGCGGCAATGTGTTGCCCAGACTTTCCCTGGGAGATTGGATCAAACAGGAAGTCTTTGCATGAGCCTTCTCTCTCCGGATGGCGCGCAATGGCAGCGTAATCTGGAGGCGTTGCGCCGACATGCGGGACAGCTCCTGCTGGAAGCCCTGGGGCACGAACTGACCATTGAGGTCATGCTCAATCCAGACGGACGGTTGTGGCAGGAACGCCTGGGCGAAGAGATGAAAGTCATCGGCACGATGGACAGACACAAGGCTGAAGCCATGATCCGGGTGGTGGCTTCGACGCTGAACCAGACAATCACTCCGGACAACCCGATTTTGGATAACGCGGAATTTCCCCTGGACGGTTCCAGGTTTTCGGCGGCCCTGCCGCCGGTGGTCAGCGCCCCGATATTCTGTCTGCGGCGAAGGGCAAGCAAGGTGTTCTCAATGGCTGATTATGTGGCTTCCAGAACCATGACGGAACAGCAAAAGGATGTGCTGTGCCGCACCATAAGCGAACACAAGAACATCATCGTCATCGGGGGCACGTCTTCGGGCAAGACGACGCTGACCAATGCCCTGATCGGAGAAATCGTGCGCCAGAACCCCAAGGAACGGATTTTTATTTTCGAGGATACCCAGGAAATCCAATGCAATGGAGAAAATGCCCTGTTTTTTCACACCACGGATACCACTCCCATGTCGCGCCTGCTGATGCTCAGCCTGCGCATGCGCCCGGACAGAATCTGCGTGGGCGAAGTGCGCAACGCCTATGCGCTGGATCTCATGGATTGCTGGAATACAGGGCATGACGGCGGCGTGGCCACCATCCACGCCACCAATGCCGAACGCGGGTTGTCGCGCCTGGCCAGCCTCATATCGCGCAATCCCTTCAGACCGGCTGTCATTGAGGAGGTCATCGGGGAGTCGGTCCAGCGCATTGTCTTTATCAAAAAGACGCCGGAAGGGCGGCGCATACAGACCATTCTTGGCGTGGATGGCTACGCCAAAACACGGAAAGAATATGAAATCAAGCGATTGGCGTAGTAAACGGGAAAAGCAATGAAAAACTACAGAATAAAACCGCTTAGAAGTAAATGTAGATTATTTTTATATTGATAAGTCAGACATGGCATTATTACTCTCCATGCCAACTGTAATGTTTGTTACAGCTATATCTATTTTGTATATTGGATTTAAATTTCAATAGTATAAAACAATTTAACAAAACGGAATAGTTACATGAAGGCATCCAACTATGCGCTTTTGGCCCTGCTTTTCCTTGGCGTGGCGATATTTCTCCCTCCAGACGCATTCGCGTCCACCGGCGGCACAGGCGCGCTGCCGTATGAAGGCTGGCTTGATACCCTCAAGCAGAGCGTCACAGGGCCTTTCGCCTTTGTTGCCGCCATCATCGGCATCGTGGCTTCCGGCGCTACTCTGATGTTCGGCGGCGATCTCAACGGATTTTTCCGGAGCATGATTTTTTTGGTCATGGTCATTTCATTGGTTATTGGCGCTAACGCCTTGATGTCTTCCTTTTTCGGCAAGAGCGCCCTCATTGTCCCCGGAGTCTGAGATGGCCCTGCGCACCACGCCCATTCATCGCTCGCTGACGCGCCATAACCTCTTTTTGGGGGGCGACCGGGAGTTGGTCATGCTCTCCGGCCTGTGCGCCTTTGCTCTGGTATTTACGGCATTCACCGTCGCGGCCACGGCTTACGGTATCTTTTTGTGGTTCTGCTCCCTGTTCGTCCTGCGCCTGATGGCCAAAGCTGATCCCCAGATGCGTCAGGTCTACCTGCGGCACAGAAGATATGCCCGGTATTACCCGGCCCGGTCCACGCCCTTCCGCGCCAACACACGGGATTATCTATGATCGTCGTCCTTTCCATCAGCATCTCCGTAGTGGGCCTCGCACTGTTCGCGGTGCTTGGCCTGCGGATCAGAGAAGCGGAGAGCGCCATAAGGCTGAAGCGCCACCGCTCCAGAGCCGCCGGCGTTGCGGATCTGCTCAATTATGCCTGTATGGTGGACGACGGGATCATCGCCTGCAAATCTGGCGCGCTGATGGCCGCGTGGATATATGCCGGCGAAGACAACGCCAGCCGCACGGACGCGGAACGGGAACGGGTTTCCACCGTCATCAACACCGCGCTGAGCGGATTGGGCGACGGCTGGATGATTCATGTGGATGCTGTTCGCCGGGCTGCGCCCAGCTATATCCCTGAAGGACTTTCCCATTTCCCTGACAGAATTACCGCCGCCATTGAGGAAGAGCGCCGCCAGTTCTTTGAAAGCCGGGACACCATGTATGAAGGCTTTTTCGTCCTGACCGTCACGTGGTTCCCACCATTGCTGGCCCAGGCGAAGTTCGTGGATCTGATGTTTGACGACGATGCCAGGCCGGTGACCTCGGAAGGACGCTTTCAGCGGATTCTGGAGACCTTCAAAAAAGAAATTTCGGCACTGGAATCCCGCCTGTCCTCCGTCTTTGACCTGGAACGTCTGCACGGCAGGCCCAGCCGCCAGGAAGACGGAAGGACTATCATCTATGACGATTTTCTCCAGTTCCTCCAGTTCTGCATTACGGGCATCCGCCAACCCATGCAACTGCCCGCCACCCCCATTTGCCTGGATGCGCTTCTGGGCGGCCAGGAACTCTTCGGCGGGATCATTCCAAAGATCGGGGACAAATTCATTCAGGCCGTGGCTATTGAAGGATTCCCTCCCGAATCCTGGCCGGGAATGCTTTCCATCCTCACGGACTTCGATGTGGAATACCGCTGGTCGAACCGCTTCATCTTCCTGGACGCGCATACGGCCACAAGCCATATGGATTCCTACCGCAGGAAATGGCGGCAAAAACAGCGCGGCGTCGTCGCGCAGGTTATCCAGCCCAACTCCACGGCGAATCTGGACGCCGATGCCGTGTCCATGACAGTGGATGCGGAAGCCGCCATCGCGGAAGTCAAAAGCGGCCTGGTGGGGGAAGGGTACTTTACTTCCGTGTTGATCCTGATGGATGAAGACCGCCAGCGCCTGGAAGAAGCCTGCCGCAAGCTGCAAAAGGCTATCTTCAACCTGGGTTTCGCGGCCAGGATTGAAACCATCAATACCCTGGACGCATGGCTCGGTTCCCTGCCGGGGCACGGGCATGAGAATGTTCGCCGCCCGCTGATGAACACGCTGAACCTTGCGGATCTGCTTCCGTCCAGCAGCATCTGGACCGGATCGGATTTCGCGCCCTGCCCTCTGTATCCGCCGGATTCTCCTCCTCTGATGTATTGCGTGACAACCGGATACAGCCCGTTCCGCTTCAACCTTCACGTCCGAGATCTGGGGCACACGCTCATTTTCGGCCCCACGGGATCAGGCAAGTCCGTGGCCCTGGGCATCATCGCCGCGCAGTTCCAACGCTACAACGGCCAAGTCTTCGCTTTTGACAAAGGCATGTCCATGTATGCCCTGACCACGGCCACGGGCGGGGATCATTATGCCATTGCCGGCGACGACTCCCGTCTCCAGTTCTGCCCCTTGCAGTTTTTGGACAAAGCCAGTGACCGAGCCTGGGCTCTGGATTGGCTCGAAATTGTTCTGAATCTTAATCTGGAGTCTCCCGTAACACCTCCCCAGCGCCAGGAAATCTCCAAAGCGCTGGCCATCATGTCGGAAACCGGGGGCAAGACCCTTTCCGACTTCGTGGCCACAGTTCAGGACAAGTCGATCCGCGAAGTGCTGCAAGCCTATACTGTCGAAGGCTCAATGGGAGGGCTACTGGACGCCGAGGAAGACGGCCTGGCTCTCAGCGAGGGCGGCATAACCACCTTTGAGATGGAGGATCTGCTCAATCTGGGCGACCGCTGGTCCCTGCCGGTGCTCCTCTATCTGTTCCGGCGCATTGAGCGCGCTCTGAGGGGCCAGCCGGGTATGATCATTCTGGATGAGGCATGGCTGCTCCTGGCGAATCCGGCGTTTGAGGAAAAGCTCAAGGAATGGTTCAAGGTCATGCGGAAGAACAATGTGGCTGTGGTCATGGCCACGCAGAACCTTTCCGATGCCTCCAACTCCAAAATTTTCGACGTGATCCTGGAGGCCACAGCCACAGAGATTTACCTGCCCAGCGTTTACGCCAGAAGCACTTTCTCCGGCCTGTATTCCAAGATGGGGCTCAACGAGCAACAGCTTGAGATCATCGCTTCCGCCCGGCCCAAGGACGAATACTACCTCGTGTCTGAAAAAGGCTGCCGCAAGTTCAGTTTTGCGCTGGGACCGGTAGCGCTCGCTTTCATTGGGGCCTCGGACAAGGAAAGCGTAGCCCGGATCAAGCAACTTCAGCAGCAACACGGCGATCAGTGGCGGGATGAATGGCTCAGAATAAAGGGCGTATCGCTTCCGGGAGATATGGATCATGCAGCTTAGCTTCGGAAAAAAGAAAAACGACGACACCAAGGGAAAAGAAGAAAATCCCTGGTTCGCCGCCCGGCGTGAATGGAATGCCCACGAAGGAGGCGTGATCGCCTCCAGGCGCATGTGGCAGGTCGTGGGCATCTGCTGCCTGCTGATCGCCCTGGCCGCAGTGGGGGGCGTCGTCCATATCGGCCAGCAGTCGAAGTTCATTCCCTATGTGATCCAGGTGGACAAGCTCGGTCAGGCCCTGGCCACTGGCCGGGCGGATCAGGCCGCGCCGGAGGACAAGCGAGTGCTGCAAGCCACGGTGGCCTCCTTCATAGCGGATGTGCGGCTGGTGACGCCGGATGTGGCCGTACAGCGCAAGGCCGTGTTCAATACCTACGCCTTTCTCAGAGCCAATGACCCGGCTACCAAAAAAATCGGGGAGTTCTATGAGGACAAGGCCACGAATCCCTTCCAGCGAGCCGCTGATGAAACTGTTTTTGTGGAGATCGCCTCCGTGCTTCAGCAGTCTCCTGAAACCTGGCAGGTGGATTGGGTGGAAGAGATCAGAGACAGACAGGGCGGACTCAAAAACAAACAGCGCATGCGGGCTTTACTCACAATTTATGTTTCACCGCCCACGGCGCAGACGAGTGAGGAAGAGGTCCGGCGCAATCCGCTCGGCATTTATGTGCGTGATTTCAACTGGTCAAAGCAACTGTAAGGGACGCGAAATATGAAAAAGTTTATTTGCGTATGTTTGCTTGCGGCTCTTTCCGGTTGCGTCCTACGGAGCGGATCCACGCATGAATCGTTTGATGGGCTGAGTTCCGCATACTCCGGCGATGCGAGTATTCTCGCGGAGCGTACGGCGGAAGAACTGAGCCGCCGACATGCGCCGGCGCATACCTCGGTGGCCCTGGATCGCGCGCCGGGTGTTTTTGGCGACGTGCTGGAGCAAAAGCTCCGCGCGGACGGCTTTGCTCTGGCGTCCTCTGGTCTGGGCGTCAGCTACAGGCTGGATACGCTGGAAACCGACGGCACACCCATGCTAGGCTATGTGCAAGTAGCCTGCTCTGACGGGCAGATATTCAGTATCACCCGTGAGGTGTTCAAAGGCACGGAACCTCCTCTTGCGGATCCCTTGCCGGAAGAACACCCGCTGGAAACCCGTCCGCTTCCGGAACGCACACCGATGCCGAGCGATGCCCAAGCCGCCGCGCAGATGGGGGCTTCTGCACAAGCGCCGGCATCGGCCTCAGCTCGCGGTGTCAAGGTCTATCCTGTGAGAAGGACGGCTACTGCCGCCGCCGTGGCCAAACGAAGCGGCGTACCTGTGATGGAATTCTGCCGCTGGAACCAGGTCGCCCCCACCACGACGCTGGCCAAAGGCTCTCCGGTCTACCTGTCGGAACCGCCTGCCGGCATCATTCCCGTGGCATCCTCTGTTCCCTCGCCTGCCGACGTCCCTGAAGGGCAGCCCGCTCCCCAGGCCGTCACACCCGCGCCCATGCCGGATCCGGTATCCCTGCCCAGCCGCGCCCAGACCTCGCCGGCGCTGACGCTGGGAAAGCCCAAGCCCAGCGAACCCGTAGCATATGCGCCGGTTGCCGTGAACATGCCGACTGCGCCTTCCCCGGAAACAAGCGCTCCGGTAACGGAACCGCCAGTGGCTCCTGCGCCTTCAACACCGACGGTTTCCAACGAAGCCCCCACGCCGGTAGCCGCCACTGCCATTGAGGCCGTGCCCGTCTGGGAGATCCACAAGGGCGAAATGCTGCGTGGCCTGATGGAAGGCTGGGCCGCCATAGCCGGTTACAGCCTGATCTGGAATGCCCAGAATGACTATGAAATGCGGAGTTCCGCGACCTTCTCCGGCGTCTTCGTGGACGCGGTGAAGAACTTCTTCGCGGCCCTTCAGGCCAACGGCCTTGCCCTGCGCGTGACCATCTACCAGGGCAACAAGGTCATGGAAGTGTCGGAGCATTGATATGAAAGAAATGGTGAATATGACAATGAACTCAATCAATGCGCAAATTAATTTTTGATAAATATACGGATGTGACATGGAAGACGAGAGAAAAATATGATGATTGTATTTCTAAAATAAAAAGAAACCGCACGGAACATGGACTCAAAAAGATAGTCGGAGTGGAACAATGAACGAATCTCTCTCCTGTCAGCAGAGAATGAAAAATATATGTGAATTTGCTTTTCATCATAGAAGGATAATTGGCATTACATTATATCCAATATGTTTTATCGGCATACTCCTTCTCTGGTTTGTCATAGACTACGAAAAAATGCAGGTGTTTCTCAAATGGGCAAGATTTGACATTGTAACATTTATATATTTTTCACCTGCAATAGCAATATATTGTTTTTCATATTGCGTAATTGCAAGCATTGAAAAAGAAAATAGAGATATATTGCCATTACTGATTATATTTATAGTGATAGTAATTGTATGCTATATTGAATGCTTTTGTTATACAAGATTTTTCTGTGACAACTTAGAGGAGCATGAAAAAATAGAACAGAGTGTTATTGCATATAAAGACGATAATGAATTGAATATGTGCAAAGATAATATAGTTGTTTTTAATGGATATATACTTTCTTTCAGCAGATCAAGATATAATGACTGCATTGAACATATCCAGGACAAAAGAAAAAGAGAAGAAATTATTAAACATATATACTCTAATTAATGGGAATAATAATGAAAACCAGCCGCATTTTTCGCAGCATAGCCTTCTTGCTCCTTGGCGTAATCCTGTTCGGCTGCGCCCATAAGGGCGCGCCGGACCAGGAACTCATAGAGGGCAAGGGGCGGGACTTCACCACGCTCTCGCGCTCCAAGGCCGTGGACGTGGTTGCCGAACCCTATGTGGGCGTCAAGGCCGTGCCCATCCGGGCGGATGAGCAATCCCAGGCGGCCCTGAATACCCATGTGACGTTGCGCAAGCGCGGTACTCTGGGCAGCATTGCCGCCGCTATCGCGGACCTGACGCCGCTGACAGTCCAGGTAGGCGCGGACCCTGCGCCCCTGACCGGCCAGAAAAAGAGCGGCGGCCAGAGCGGCAACCTGGACCTGCCTGACCTGCTGGACGTGCCCGGCTCCGGCCCGTCGCGGATACTGAATATCTCCTATGAAGGCCCACTGCGCGGCCTGCTGGACAACGTAGCCATCGCCTCCGGCTATGGCTGGGATTACGACGCCAAGACAAATACCGTCGTCTTCTCCCGGCTGTCGGTCCGGACGTTCACCATCCTGGGCGCGCCGGGCAAGCGGGAATACAAGGACAATATCACCAACAAGTCGCGGGAGACGACGCGCTCCAGCATCGGCGGTTCCAACGTCAATGCCACGGTGGCCACGTCGGACACGTCCAGTCAGACGGCACAATCCAATACCACTGACTATAAATTCGATATCTGGGCGGACACGGAAAAGGCCGTCAAGGCCCTGCTCTCGCCGGAAGGCAGCGTGGTGGGCAACCAAGCCGCCGGCACGCTCACAGTCCGTGACCGGGCGGAAAATGTCCGTCAGGTCGGCGGCTATATCGCTGAAATCAACAAGCGCCTCTCGCGCCAGGTCGCGCTGACCGTGCATGTCTGGGCGCTGGAAGTCACCGACGAAAACGAGGCGGGCCTGGACTTCCAGCTCCTCTTCGCCAACGACGACATTTCCATCGTGGCCGGCAGCCTTGCGTCTCTGGGCGGGCCGGGCACGGCTTCCGCCACTATTGTCTCCGGCAAGCTGAAGAACTCCACGGGCGTCCTGAAAGCCCTGAAGGAATGGGGCAACGCCACGCAGGTCACTTCCGGCGGCGGGTTGATCCTCTCGAACCAGCCCGTGCCTATTCAGGCTATCCAGCGCATCAACTATATCGCGGGTTCGTCCACGTCACAGTCAGACTACGGCCAGACCACGGAGATCACGCCCGGCGAAGTCACCACGGGCTTCGCCATGACGGTTATCCCGCACATCCTGGACCGGCGGCGTGTGCTCCTCCAGTACAGCATCAATCTCTCCAGCCTGGACGAGCTGAGCGAATATTCCACCAATGATCTGACCATTCAACTGCCCAAAACCAGCACCCGCGCCTTCAGCCAGCGCTCCACCATGCAGATGGGCCAGACGCTGGTGCTGGCCGGATTCCAGGATCAGAGCCAGAAACTGGCCAACTCCCTGGGCCTGCTGAACATCGGACGCGGGGCCAAGTACGGCAAGACGCTGCTGGTCATTACCATTGAGGTGGAAGCCGCCGGCGGCGGGACTGAGGATTAGCCATGCGCATGGTCATCATCAACAAACGTCCCTGGGCCGTGGGCCTGGACTGGTCTTCCACCAGGATGGAAAAGCTCTCCCGTTCCCGGCTGCTGGAAATGGCCCAAAAGATCGACCCGGTTTTTGACATGATGGCCGTGCAGCGGCGTCTGTACGGCTTCGGCTCCAGCGGCGGCCGGCCTGAAAACTGGAAGAAGGCCCGTTCCCTGGCGGCCTTTATCCAGCTTCCTCCGTCCTTCCTGGGGCTGTTCGCCCTGGAAGATGTGCAGGGAGAATCTTTCTGGTGGGTCATTGGCCGCCAGAACGGCCAGAATGTGGGGCAGGGCGACGCGGTTTATGCGACGCGCCAGGAGGCGGAACAGGAACTGAAAAGCCTGAATGAGCTGCTGGACAACAGCATCGCGGAAGTCGTCACGCAGGAGGATCCGGCGCACAGCCTGGCTTGGCTGGAACCCCTTCTGCATGTGGGGCCGGGCGCTGTGCTGCGTCGGCGCGGCTGTCTTGAATCGCTCCAGGAAGCGCCCGGGCGCGTTTCTCCGGCGGTCCTTGGCGCGGGCCTGGCCCTGGGGCTGCTGATCGGCGGCGGCCTGGCCTTCAACGCATGGCGTGAACATCAGGCGGAACAGGCCTCGCTGGAGTCGGCCCGGCTGGCAAAATTGAACAAAGAGCAGCGCCGCCAGGAACTGCTTGCCCATCCGGAGAACTATTTCGAGCAGATCTGGACGCAAGCTCCCCTGGCCGTGGACGTGGCCGAACCCTGCATGGAGGCGCTGCTGGCCCAGCCCACGGTGGCCAACGGCTGGATGTTGTCTGAAGCCTCCTGTGCGGGCCGTGCCGTCAGCGTCGCCTGGGCGCACCAGAGTCAGGCTGATTTCCTGAGCCTGCCGGCAAAGGCAATATTGAAAAGCCCGCAGCTCGCCGTATCCCGGATGACGCTGGCCACGGGCCGGAAGGCCCGTACCGGCCAGAACTACCCCGGCATCCTGACGCGTGAAACCGCCACCCGGCATCTCTACCAGATCACCCAGCAGGCGGGTGCCCGGCTGCGTCTGGCATTTCAGAAGCCGGAAAAACGCAGCATCGACAAGGTTGAGCTGTCGGCTCCCTGGATCAAGGGAGAATGGACCCTGAGCGCCGTTCCCGGCTCCCTGCTGCAAGAGCGCGCGCTCTGGCGCGCCTTGTCCGCCTTGCCGGGCCTGACGCTGGAGCGGATCAGCTTCAAAAATGAAGTCTGGACGCTCCAGGGAAATATCCACGCCAGGGAAAGATGAGAACGAAGCTCCTATGGACAGGATGTGCGGCTATTGTTCCAGGATTCGCAAAAAAGGCCTTCATGCGGGCACGATTTTCTACCAACGCGCCTGTACGGATGGCGGCTTGTTGTATTTGTGCAGCGAAACTTTGAGGGATGTACGGGCAGACTCCAAGTGTCATTGCGGCAAATTCCGCAAGTCCAAAAGAAAACATCCAATGCCCATGCGGGTGCTGTATGCTGAGTTTTTTGTCAGCAGGCCGGGCAATACAAGGGGATAAGATCATGGTGATCACGAAAAGAACAAAAATCATCTGGGGCATTCTGCTGGTTTTGCTCCTGGCGTTTGCCGGCCTGTTGTGGACGCGGCAAACGCCGGTCCCCTCCGTGCCTCCCGTGCCCAGGGACGTGCCCGTCAAGAAAAAAGCGGCTCCCGCGAAAGCGAATAAAAAAGAGAACACGGACAAGGACGCGGCCGCCACGCCGGATGCGCCGACTGAGGCCGGTATGGGCGCTTTGCCCATCACAGCCGGGAATCTGGGAAAAATCTCGGAGCTCAGAAATACATTGGAAGAGGAAACGCTGGAAGTCCAGATAGAGGAAAAACGGGCCAGAAAGAGGGAGCTCACACGTTCCGGCTCGGTTCCAGCGCCTACGCTGTCCCTGCCGTCCCTGACGCCTCCGGCGGCTCCGTCACCCGCTCCGGCGGCCGGTCCCCGGCCTGCGGGCTCAAGCGGGCTGCGGGTGATTTCCGTGCAGGGCGTAGGGGGTAAGCTCTCGGCCACGATACGCACCGGATCCGGCCAGACAGTCGTGCATAAGGGATCCCGCCTGGGCGACTCCGTGGTGACGGAGATATCCCGCCAGGGCGTCACCATCCGCCGTGGCGGCAAAACCAGCGCGCTGCCTTTTGAGTGAGCGACGCCATGAACGCCATGAAGAATTCCGGCAACGCCCCTGAAGCCCTGTTTTTCGACGATTTCGAACAGGTTTCGGAAAAGGTGCGCGGCAAGGTGGCCCTGATCGACGGCGTGTTGCACATTTCCGAAGATCTTAAGGGCAACCTGGATATGGTCGCCCTGGTGGCCCGGCTGCGCCGCCGGGGCATTCCCTCGCCCGTCCTCCACAAGCCCAGCGAATTTGAGGAACGCTATGCCAAGTTTGCCGTGCGCCGCGCGCGTGGTCAAAACGAGATTCAACAACTGGCCATTGACCTGATTGCCCGCGCCCATAAGGCCGGTGCGTCGGATATCCATATTGTGGATACGGGCACCTACACCCGCATCAAATTCCGCGTCTTGGGCTTGCTCCGCGAAGATTCACAGATGGAGGCCGAAACCGGCCGCCAGATGATTTCCACCATCTACGGCATCCTGGGACAGTCCGCGGATTCTCCGTCCTTCAACGCCATCGAGCGGCAGGACGGGCGCGTGGTCAAGCGGGACTATCTGCCCGAAGGCGTTCATTCCGTGCGTATCCATACGGAGCCTATCGAGTGCGCCCATGCCGAGAACGGCACGGGCACGTTCATGGCCCTGCGCCTGCTGTACGACTCCACTATGGCCACGGGATCGCTGGAAGAACGCCTTTCGGCCCTGGGCTTTGCGGAAAGCCAGTGCCGGGACATGTACTTTCTAACCAAGCGCACCGGCCTGACGGTCATTTCCGGCCCCACCGGGCACGGCAAGTCCACGGTCCTGAAGCATACGATGGAATCCCAGACGGAAACCGCTCCGGAGAAGGCCTATCACTCCGTGGAAGACCCGCCGGAATTTCACATGCGCGATGTGAACCAGATCAAGGTCACAACCAAGCAGGAGGGCGACTATGACCGGGCCAAGCGGGCCGCCGCATACATCAACGCCATTGCCGGCACCATGCGCTCGGATTCCGATGTGCTGATGATCGGTGAAATACGCTACCCGGAAGCAGCCGTGGCGGCCATTGACGCGGCCCTGACAGGCCAGGCCGTCTGGGCCACCGTGCATGCCAACAATGGCTTTGGCATCGTCACCCGCTTTGAAAGCCTGCTGCGGTCCGCCGGCTACCTGGATCCCCTGAACGTGCTCTGCGATCCCAACGTGCTGGCCGGCCTGGAGTATCAGCGCCTGATCCCCAAACTTTGCCCGCAGTGCAAGATTCCCTGGCGTGAGGTCAAGTCTGAGGAACGCGGCCAGCACATTCCCGACGATGTGTATCAGCGCCTTTCCAGCGTTCTGGAACTGGAAGAACTTGAGGGTGATTCCCGGCACGACGGGATCTTTATCCAGAACTTTGACGGCTGCCCCAACTGTTTGGCCGGGCTCAAAAACCAGACCGTGGCGGCGGAAGTCATTGTGCTGGACATGGACATTCTCGGTCTGCTGCGCGCGGGCAACCTGCCGGAAGCCCATTTGGCCTGGCGGGAAAAGGGCGGCATGACCTATATCGAACATGCGCTTCAGCATGTACGCCAGGGCCTTGTGGACCCGGTGCGCGCGGAAAGTCGCCTGGGTGTGCCCTGGACGTTCAACAAGTTTTTTGACCAAAAGGGCGGCGTGAGATGAATATCCAAGATATTCTCGCCCGCCTGTCCTTTGACGCGGCCACGCGCATCCGGACCTGGAAGAAGCTGGCCATGCAGGCGCAATACGGCCTGCCGCTCAAGGACAGCCTGCGCAATCTGCGGGATCAGACGCAGCGCCGCAATCCGACGCTGGCCAGGGTTTTTGACCAGGCGCTGGAGCATATGAGCAGCGGCCATTATCTGGACACGGCCCTGACGGGCTATGCCTCGCCGGAAGAGATCATGCTGATCGCCTCCGGCCAGAAGGCCGGCAAGCTGCCGGAAGGTCTGCGCATGGCAGCGGAACTGCTGGAGGACAAGCGCAAAATCGTCGGCGCTGTGGCCGGAGCCCTGACCTATCCGCTGTTCCTCTTCCTCATGGCGTCAACCATGCTGGTTATTGTGGCGCTGTATGTCATGCCGGAACTTGTCCAGCTCTCTGATCCCGGCAACTGGACCGGCTCCGCGCGCGGTTTGTATCTCATCAGCGCACTCATCGGCTCCTGGGGCGGCATTGTCCTGCTTGCCGCCCTGGTGGGCGGATGCGTGGTTCTTGTCCTCACGCTGCCCCTCTGGACCGGCCCGGCCCGGAAGATAGCCGACAGATTCCCGCCCTGGTCCATGTACCGTCTGACGGTCGGCGGCGTCTGGCTCTTCACCCTGTCCACGCTGATGCGCTCCGGCATGCAGCTCTCGCATATCCTCAACACCATGCTGGCCTCGGAAAACACCAGCCCGTATTTGCGCGAGCGGATCCGGGCCATCAGCAACCAGGTGGGCCGGGGCGAGAACATCGGGGAAGCCATGTATCTCTGCAACCTGGACTTTCCGGACCGGGAACTGATCGACGATTTCCGCATCTATGCCGGCCTGCCGCATTTCAAGGACCAACTTCAGGATTTCGCCCGCGACTGGCTTCGGGAAGGCATTGCCGCCATTCAGCGCAAGGCGCGGCTGCTCAATGTGGTCTTTCTGTTGTTGATTATCGGGCAAATGCTTCTGATTGCCATGTCGGTCATGGACCTGCAATCGCAACTGTCAACGCAAAGCATGGGGGGTTTGTAATGAATATGATGGAAGTGCTCGGCGGATTATTGATCAGTCTGATAGTTATAACCGTCGCGGCTGGGTATCTGAACTCCGGTTTCTCGAAAAGCAAGGTCGCGTCCCTGGAACAGGATCTTGTGACCATGCGCATGCAGGTTCAGCAACTCTTTTCCGCTTCCTCGGACTACAGCGGCCTGGACAACGAGACGGCCATCAAGGCGGGCGTCGTCCCCAAAAGCCTGATCAAGGGCAATAACCTGAAGACCCCCTGGGGCGGTGAAATCAATCTGTCTACCAACGATGCCAACGGCAGTTTCACGATTGAGCTGTCCGGCATTCCCCAGGATGAATGCACCCAACTGACCAGGTTCCAGACTGATGCCTGGCTCTCGGTAGGTGTGAACGGCAATACCCTGGACAGCGACAACACCATTGCGGACATCGTGAACTCCTGCACGACGACCAACACGATTGCTTACGAGGCCCGGTAGCCATGCCCCTGGCGGATCTGCAATTCAGCGATTTGCTGCTTTTTCCTGACGGCTCCGCGCGTCTGAAGGGCTGCCCCGGCGTCGGGCCGCAGCTCGTGCCCGTGCCGGAGGCCTGCGCGCCGGAAGTGGCGGGTCTGCCAGATCTGCTCGGCAAATATGAGCAGATGGCCATGCGCTACCGGCATGGGGACATCACCTATCGTGTGGCCAGGATCGACGACGTGGACGGCAAACGGATCTGGTTTTTGCGCCGTCTCGCGGAAACCGTGCCGCCGTTCGAGTCCCTGGGGCTGTTGCCGGTGCTTTGCTCCTGGCTCATGGGCGCGGAACAGCGTCAGGGACTGGTGCTGTTCTCCGGCGCGCAGGCCTCCGGCAAAACGACCACGGCCAGCTCCTTCGTGGCCAGACGCCTGGAAGTCTACGGCGGGCATTCCGTCACCTTTGAAAATCCGGCTGAACTGCCCCTGGCCGGAAGCTGGGGCGAGTACGGCTACTGCTTTCAGACCGAGATCGCCAGCGAGGCGGAACTGGCCCAGGAAATCGAACGCGCCCACCGTTACGCTTCGCCGGACATCATCTTCATCGGCGAGATCCGGACGCGCCATGCGGCGCTGGAGGCACTGCGCGTGTCCCTGGGGTCCAGCCGCCAGCTTGTGGTGGCCACCATCCACGGCCAGGACGTGATCACGGCCTTGGAGCGCCTTGTCACCTGGGCGCGGGAACTGGACGGGGACAATGCCGGCCAGAATCTGGCGGACGCCCTGCTGGCGGTGATTCACCTTTCCCTGGAAAGCAGCGCGGACGGGCAGCGCTGTCTGTCCTCTCCGCAATTTCTCCTGCTGCCCTTCAAGGAGTCGTCGCGCAGCATTCGGGTCAAGCTGAGAAACGGGCAGTTTAACACGCTGACGGACGATATGCGCGAGCTCAAGGCCCGGATCGCGCACAAGGGGGAACAGTCCATATGAAGATCATGGCGGTGCTTGCGCTTCTGCTTGGCGTTATGGCCATTCTTTCGCCGTCCGTGAGCTACAGGGACGACTATGCGCCGGCAGCCCGGAGCGTGGCCCTGAATTACGCCGTCTATCGCAATGCGGCCTTCCTCTACGCCCTGAAGCACAAGCCCAACGGAACTATTTCTCAGGCCGTTCTGGAGCTTCCGCCGGAATGGCATGCCCTGCGGGCCTGGTCCGCACGGGTGGAAGGCGGGCGCTGCTATGTGTACGGCCCGGCTTCAGCGGAAGAGATCGCGGCCGCCTGGGAAATTTTTCAGGGCAGCTTTGCCGTGGGCCGGGCCGAAAACGGGCGTCTGACGCCGGACGGGATTGTTCCGCTGCCGGCCTTTATCCCGGCCGACAGTCTGGCCAGCGTTGTGGAGGTGGACTGATGAAAGTCATGGAAGCCATCGGCGTATTGCTGATTCTGGCCATGCTCCTGCCCAAGCTGGCGGACATGATGTTCGCGGGCCTTATGGACACGCAAAAACGTCAGGCGGCGGATCATCTGGCGTTGGTCAGCCGGGCCTCGGCCAACTATGTGCGCAAGCACCAGACAACGCTGAATTCGCAGGCTTCGGCCACGTCCGGGCCAACGGTTTCCGTGGCGGATCTGGTCAGCGACGGCCTGCTGCCGGACGGCTTCCATGACCGAAATATCTGGGGCCAGTCATACGGCATTTACATCCGCAAGGACGCCGTCAGCGGCCATTTGCGCGCCGTGGTGCTGACCACGGGCGGACGGGGCAATGAGACGGACAGATTTCTCAACGTCGTAGTGCCCGGTGCCGCCGCGCTGGTGGGGGGATCCGGCGGCTTCGTGCCCACCGGCGACGTTCCCGGCCAGGCCGCCGGCACTTTACAGGGTGCCGGCGGGGGCTGGTCCCTGTCCCTGGCCGGCATGGGCGTTCCGTCGCCCGGAGCCGGGCATCTCGGCGCATTGACCAGTTTCGACGCCTCTTCGCTGGGTCAGGACTTTCTCTACCGCGTTGCCGTGCCCGGCCATGAAGAACTCAACGCCATGCAAACAGAGTTGGACATGACGGATCACGCGATCCGCAATGTCTCGGAACTCCAGTTCCAGGAACGGGAGATTACTGACGAGGCCTGCGCCGCGCCGGAAGATCAGGGCCGGGTGTTTCTGGACCGCGTCCAGGGCCTCTATCTCTGCCGGAACAATGCCTTGGAGATCATCGGGGACTCCGGCAATTCCGCGCCGCTGAAAAACGTCACTCTGGCCAAAAACGGGGACCGGATCACAAAGCCGGTCTGCGCTCCCAACACGGGCGCGGCTCCGGCCGTTTTTACCTCGCCCTCCATCGCTGAAGCCGGGCCGGAAGCGCCGCCTCTGACGTCCTTCCAGACCTGGGCCACGTCGCTGTCTGACACGGAATGGCAGGTCCATATGCGCGTCCAGACCGGGAACAAGAGGCTGGATGGTGCCGATGACCAGGGCTGGGTTTATCCGGCTGACGACTATGGCCGGATCATGGTGCTGGCCATGTGCGTGAAGCAAGAAACTACAACTCCATAAAGGAAAACAGAGATGAATTACAAGGAAATAGAAAAAGTTCTGAAAGACCAAAATAATGAACTGTTCAATGATTTGGAGAAACTCGGGAATACTTCTCTCACTGGCAAAGAACTTGGCTATGCAATCATGCAATCCAAAAAAATTGCGAAAAATCACTCAAAACTAATAATAGAGATAGAAGGCGACAAACAATGAAAAAATATATGAGCGTCAAGGAATCAATTATATCAATTCTTAAGGAATCTATTCTGTTAATACCATATTTATTAGTACTTTTATTAATTGCTCTATTATTCCTGTCGGTGTTTCCAAAGGCATAAAAAGAAATATGGAAATAGCGAGATAAATACCATAGCAGAAACATAACATAGGAAAATATACTATGATAAATATTATAAATCTTAAAATTTTGTCTATTGTTGGATGACGTTTTCCATAACTTAGAGGTGACGAATTATTTTGTATTGAATCTTGAAGCAAATATTTTGTGTTGAAATACATAAAAATAGGAATCATGAGTGAATATGCTACTCCAAATGAAAATACTGCCAATGGCAAATAAAATTTGTTTATGTCAAATTTTATCAATACACCTGTTATGGCTCCTCCATTAGCATAAACCATATATTTTATTGCATCTCTTAAATACATAACTTTGTTATTGTATATGGAGATGCGCTCAGTCTCATGGTTTTGAAGTTTTTGACTTAATTCATTGTTGAAATTTTTCTTGCAGAAGGAACAGGAACGATTGGAACTCCACCAATTTTTGGGGAAATAGTGATTCATGAGTCCTCCCTATCATCAAGAGATTTTTTCTTTGGAGTAAAGAACCACATAGCTGTTCCTCCAAACAGGTAATGTTATGAAGCAACACTATCCCGCATATGCACGACTCTGCAAGGGCTTGGGCGTCATGCTTTTTCTCATGGCGTTGCTCTTTGCCGCTCCGGCCCATGCCGGCGCGCTACAGGACCGCCAGCAGGAACTGGAACCTTTGTTTGACGCGCCCTGCGCCCGCTACCAGGTGCCCAAGGTGCTGGCCCTGGCCATCGCCCGCCAGGAAAGCGGCTGCCACCCCTGGATCCTCAATATCTCAGGCCGCGACGTGCGGGCCAGCTCCAAAGAAGAAGCCCTGCGCTATGCGCAGTGGGCCATGCGCGCCGGGCGCTCCTTCGACGTGGGTATCATGCAGGTCAATTCCTACTGGATTCGGAAGCACGGCTGGCCGCTGGAACAGGTCTTGGAGCCTGCCAACAACGTCAAAATCGGCGTCTGGATCCTGGCCCAGGAAATCCAGCGCCACGGCCTCAACTGGAAAGCCGTGGCCTACTACCACACGCCCCTTCATAAGAATCCGGAACGGGGCCGCGCTTATGCGCGGTCTGTGGTCGGACATGTGAAAAATATTCTGAATCAAAAATAGGAAGGACGCCAAAATGAAAAAGCATATTGCGCTTACTCTTCTGACGCTTTCTCTGGCGTCTCCAGCCCTTGCCGCGAACAAGGCCCCGGATCTGCCTCCACTGGATGATCTGTACTTCGGGACCGGGGCGGGAGCCGTGTTGACGCCGCAGGAGCGGGAAGCTCTGAAGATTTCTCAGAAATGGCAGAGCGGGGGCAACCTCAAGCCCGTCCAGGGCCCGGACGGTTCCGTGCGCTTTATCTATGGCGCAACCCAGCCTTCCATCGTCTGCGCGGTCATGCAGGTGACGGATATTGAGCTGGAAGCCGGTGAGATCCTCAACTCCCTGCATATCGGTGACAATGCCCGCTGGCTCCTGGAACCGGCGCTCACGGGCTCCGGCTCCGGCGAAGTGCAGCATATCATCATCAAACCCACGGACGTAGGCCTGGAAACCTCCCTCGTGGCTACCACCAATAAACGCACATATCACATCCGACTCAAGTCGGATCGCCAGCAATACATGCCAAAAGTCTCTTTTGTGTATCCAGGCGCGGTCATGGCCCGCTGGCAATCGCAGACAACCAAGCAGGAAACCGCCCGTAAAGAAAAGACGCTTCCCGAAACAGGCGAGTACATGGACAACCTTGACTTCAACTATCGGATTGAGGGCAAGGCTTCCTGGAAGCCTGTGCGCGTATACAATGATGGACAGAAAACCATCATCCAGATGGGAAAGGCTATGCGGGAAGCCCCCACACTGCTGCTTCTTCGGGGCGGTGAAACGGTCATGGCCAACTATCGTCTTCAGGGAGATCGCTACATTGTGGATGACGTTTTCGAGAAGGCCATTCTTATTGCCGGAGTCGGTGGCAATCAAACGAAAGTGACCATTACCAAGGAAAAATAGGATGAAGCTCGCCCAGCTTTTCCATAAACCAGCGGCCAAGGATCCGCTTGACGCCAGCGCCGTTCCGGAAGGCCGGGGGGTTCGCAGCCTCAATAACCTGCCGCTAGTCATTGGTGTCGTCTTTTTTGCCATCTTTTTGGGCATCATTGGCCACGTCATGATGCAGCGTTCGGAAGAGCGCGCCCAACAAGAGCAGGAACAGGCGCAGAAGCAGGGAGCAAGCGCGGCTAACCAAGCCGGTGAAATCACCGGGCCGTGGGGGGATGGAGGACTGATTCCCCCGAATGCCCTCAAAAAAGAAGCCGCGCCACCGGAAGCTCCGGTTGCCGTGCAGCCGGAATTACAACTCCCGGATCTTCCAGCCGCTCCCGGCACTCCGACAAAGGCAGAGCCCCTGCGGCCAGCCAGCACGGAAGAATCGGCTCTGTGGAATGCAAGATTCCAGGCGCTCCAGGCTGGATTACGCTCCAAGACGGGAGTGCAAATGCCGGAACAGGGCGGGGGAACTGCGGGGCGGCCGCAAGTCCAGCGTTCAATGAATGTCAATGCCGGCAATGATGTTACCGCCGCCTATCAGGCCCGCCTTGCGCAGATCCGGGGAGAGGCCGGAGGCGTCGGCATGGGGGCCGGAGACGCCAGCGCTCTGACGGGAACGTCCGAGCGCGTTCCAGACAACCGCCTGGGACAATTCAACCGCGACAATCGCTGGACGTTGCAACGTCAGGTGGAAGCACCGGCATCGCCCTATGAGCTACGAGCCGGCTTCGTGATCCCGGCCATTATGATTTCGGGCATTAATTCTGATTTGCCGGGCCAGGTCATGGCCCAGGTCAGCCAGAACGTCTTTGACACGGCCACCGGCAAATATCTGCTCATTCCGCAGGGAACACGCCTGATCGGCTCGTACAACAGCAGCGTGGCCTATGGGCAGCAGCGTATTCTGATGGCCTGGCAGCGGCTCATTTTTCCTGACGGCAAGGCCCTAGACATTGAGGCCATGCCGGGAGCGGACAGCGCGGGCTATGGCGGTTTCAACGATCAGGTGAACAATCACTACTGGCGGATCTTCGGCTCATCCTTCCTGCTTTCCGGGGTCATTGCCGCTGTTTCCATGAGCCAGGATCAAAATTCATCAAATTCCGACTCGGATCGGCAACGCGCCAGCGACGCGCTCAGTGAAGCGCTTGGCCAGACAATGGGCAGCGCCATGTCCGAAATGCTCAGAAAAAACCTGAATATTTCTCCAACGCTGGAGGTCCGTCCCGGTTATCGCTTCAACGTCATGGTGGTAAAGGACATACGTTTCAAAGAGCCATACAGCTCATTTAACTACTGAGCAGCAAAATGATTATGGCACGTATTTTGATATTTTTCTCTCTTGGTATGGCGATATTGACGACAGGCATTGCTTTATCTAATCGCCTTACAATCGGAGATGTCTCATTTAGCGCCCAGGTATCCACAATTATTGATGGCGATACATTTACAGTTATTCAGCAGCAAAAGAAATCCGTCATCCGTCTTTATGGCGTGGACTGCCCCGAAAAGGCCCAGCCCTATGGAAAGCAGGCGTCGCAGGCCGCCAAAGCCCTTTTATGCGGAAAAGTTGTGGGAATAGACCCCGTAGACACGGACAAATATGGCCGCACCGTGGCCATTGTGAGACTGGCGGACGGCGCAACGATTCAGGATCGGCTCGTGGAGTCAGGTGCCGCATGGGTTTTTGACCATTTCTGCCGCAAGCCGGTCTGCATGCAATGGAAGCACAAAGAAAAGACTGCCCGTCAGGCCCAAAAGGGACTCTGGGGCGATGATAAGCCGACTCCGCCCTGGCAGTGGCGTGCCGGGCACAAATAATCGAGGTAAAAAGTATGCAAAGCTCTTCTGAAAAATTATTTGTTGTTTTGGCAGGAACTGAAACTAAAAAATATACATTTGATATTGCAACTGAAGAAGAAATACTCATGTGTAAATCTCTGATTAAACTTATTCAAATTGAAAACTCCTGCATGGGGAATGAGCTTATAGAAATATGCTATGGCGTTGGGAAATATTCTCCTCATATGAATATTGGAAATGTACCGTCATTTTTTATGCCACTACATGAAGAAAATAATCCACAGTTATATATCAATAATATAAATTCCATTCTGGGGCACATCAAACTTTGTTTAGAGCATGGCCTCACTCTACTTCAGCATCCTGAGCAGAAAAGAAAAATCAAGCAGCTACGCCATGAGGCAATTACTAATTTTCGCGTACAGAGGCCAACCTCTCTTTGCTCACCGCCAAATCTGTAAAGACTACACAGCAAATGTAAACCAATGTCTCTATTGATGTGGCGATGAGCATTTGAATGAGAACTGGGTATTATGTATTTTGCATTTTTAATAATCTATTTATTTCAATAATTTCTTTTATACGTTTAAATATCGCAAAAGGCATTATCACAACGCCAAAGATAACAGCTATGAATAATTGTAAAATTTTTCCAAAGCCATATACTGATGCACTCATTTTTACATTTTGGGGATCAGCAAATGCACTTCTGCCCCAATATGCAGCAGTAACAAAAATTGCGAAAAAAAGTCCGGCTTCAAGGTTTTTACTTTCAGAAAACAAAAATAGCACCAGGACGCCAAAGAAAATGATCGCGGTTATTGATAGCTCTACACAATATTTTCTTTTTAAAGCAGAGAACTCTGTTATTAAGCATTGTTTACAAATTGGAGAACCAAGCTGCTCAATGCATGATGCGCATAGGCCCTTACCACATTGTGAACATGTCCCTGCTGCTTGTGTCCCAGGATGATTGAAACATTCCATCGGAAACCCTCCACTAAAAGCATTTGAGGTTACTATGAAAAAACATGCCTTTCTTCTCTTAATTTTCCTCTTGCTGGCTCCGGCATCTCCAGCACACAGCGCTGGCATCCCTGTTTTTGACGCCTCCAACATGACACAGAACACCGTTTCCGCTCTGGAAGAAGTATCGCAGACGCTGAAGCAGATTGAGCAATATACGCTCCAGCTTCAGCAGTACGAGGACCAGATCAAGAATTCGCTCGCGCCTTCCGCTTATGTCTGGGCACAGGCCCAGCGCACCATGAACAAGCTGCTGGAGCTGCAAGATCAGCTCGGCTACTACAGCCAGCAAAGCGGGAGTCTGGACAACTATCTGAAAAAATTCGGAAACGTGAACTACTACCGCGATTCTCCCTATTTCGGTTCGGAAAGCCTCACACCGGCCCAACGTCAGGCCTTCACGGAGTCTGACGAATTGGGCCTCAATGCCCAGAAATACGCCAATGACAATGTGGCGCGCACTCTGGAGCAGCAACAGAGCGCCTTAAAAGAGGACGCCGCGAACCTTGAAACCCTTCAACGCAACGCCCAGACGGCCCAGGGCCGCCTGGAGGCCATTCAATACGCGAACCAGCTCGCTGGACACCAAGCGAACCAGATGCTTCAGATCCGCGCCCTGCTCATGGCCCAGCAGGCGGCGGAAAATGCCAAGGCCCAGACCGATGCCGCAAGGGAAGCACGGCAAAAGGCCGCGACGGAAAAGGCTCTGGAAAGTCGTTATAAGAAAAGCAGTGGTAGAGTTTGGTAAAGGGAAATCACCATACTTTCCCAGAACTTTTCTTATAACGCGACTCAAGGGCCTTATCAGTATTCGCCTGACGTTCTGACTCCGTAATTTCTTTCTTTGAAGTGGATTTTGGCGTTTCATTGCAGCCACCGATCATAGCAAGGAAACTGACCATGAAAATAGCAGCCATTATTTTTTTGAGCATCACGTTGTTTCTCCTAATTTGTAGTACTGACATCAGCTTTGCAGCCTTGGATAATGCTGATGTATTAGATACCGTGCTGCAAAAATATAAAACAGCGGCAACTTCGTGGACCTCTGTCATCCAAGAACGGGCCACATGGCTGTTTCTGGCGCTAATGACCATAAGCATTGTCTGGACATTCTTTCCGCTTATGTTTCACCGCTCTTCCTTTCCGGAAATCCTCGGTGAATTGATTCGCTTCTGTGCTTTTTGCGGATTTTTTCTCTGGCTCCTAAATAATGGCCCTGCCATCGCTGATGCAATCATAGATTCATTACGGCAGTTAGGGAATACAGCATCGGGTATGCCTGGAGTCACCCCTTCATCCATTGTGGACATTGGTTTTCAAGTCTTCGATAAAGCTACATCTAATTTCGACGCCCTCAAGCCTCTTGTTTCCCTAGGCGTGCTACTCCTTGCTGCCGGGGTTCTAATCGTGCTGGCCCTGGTGGGCATCAATATGCTGTTGCAACTCTGCGCGGCATGGATACTGGCCTATGCGGGCATCTTCTTTCTGGGCTTCGGCGGCTCCAAGTGGACCTCGGACATGGCCATCAACTATTTCAAGACAGTTCTCGGCCTCGGGGCGTCATTGATGACCATGACACTCCTTGTAGGAGTCGGCACGGAAATCATCAATGAAGCGACCACCAAGGCGAAACTTGATGACCTCAATCTTAATGAATTTTCTATATTGCTTGTCTTCTCCCTAACACTCTTGCTGCTTGTGGACAAGCTGCCCGCAATGGTGGCCGGCATCATCACTGGAGCCAGCGTCGGTTCCATGGGTGTAGGCGCGTTCGGTGCCGGCGCTGCCGTGGGCGCGGCCATGACCACTTCCGCCGCCGTCACCGGCGCAGCCGCCGCTTCAGTCGCCAGTGCTCTGGGGGGTGCAGGAGCGGTATCCGCCGTCAGGGCTGCCATGCAGGCCGCTGGTGGAAGCCAGGGCGGCAACTCTGAAGGCGGCGGACGCTCCCTGAGCGACGCCATGGGCGTTAAAACGCCTTTCGCGGCTGCCCAAACCCTTGGCAAGAGCGCCGCCCAAATGGCCGGAGCCGGAGTAAAAGGCGCAGTAGGTAATACCAAGGGCGGCAAACTGGCGCAAAAAATACGAGAGAACTCCGGCGGTAATGCCTAATCAAGGAGACGTCCATGCGCTATCTGATCTGCCTTCTGACGCTGTTTTTCTGGAGCTTCCCACAAAATTCCCACGCTCAAGACGAAGTGCTGGGCGGGGATGTGGGCCTGGCCTGCGAAGCCTTACTCTGCCTTTCCAGCGGGGAGCGTCCTGGGGAATGCTCCCGCTCCCTCAGTCGCTATTTCAGCATTTCTTATGATGATTGGGGCGATACCCTGCGGGCTCGCCGTAATTTCCTGAACCAATGCCCTTCCGCGTCGGCTGAAGGCATGCCCAGCCTCGTGGAAAACATCGTCAATGCCGCCGGCCAGTGCAGCGCATCGGTGCTCAACCGGGTCATGCGACGCAGCAAGGTCATCATCGTCTGTGACGACAAGAGATACTGGCTGCCGGAAGAAGAGCGCTGCCACAAGGAGGTCATCTATTATATCGACAATACCATGCCCGGATACTGTCGCGCATACGACGCCCACCAATATACCTGGAAGGTGGCCGCGCACTACGAGGGCGAAGTCATGAACGGTGGACGCTGGGTGGATTAGCCGGACGGCAAAATGGAGAAACCATGACAGATCAGGAAATCACGGATCTCTTCGGGCAGGTGCGGACCCGCATTGAAAATGCCCGGTGCAAAGGCTTCCAGAGAGATCTCGACGTGGACGAATGGAACAGGGACTTCTGCCCGCATTGCGTAACCGTTTTACGGCCCGTTTCAGCTCTTACAGAAATCTTCTTTTCTGAGTGAGGAATCTTCATGGACACCGCTCTCTTCGCGTCAGTTGCGGCCATGCTCTCCGGGATAGGGGCCTGCGCCTCCGCTGTCGCCACATGGCGCACTGTACGGAAAATGCAGAAACAGCGTGAAGCCTCTTACCTGCCGGATATTGCCTGCTCCATCCCTGTTTTTACTCAATCCGAGCAGGTCCCCAAGATTAAAATCTTCAACGTGGGGCTGGGCGTGGCTAAAGATGTCCTTGTGAGCATTTCCGTCCCGCTGGAAGAAATTCTGCCCGCTCTCAACAAGGAATTACAGCCTGAGAACATCCGAATCGAGCAAGAAGGCGACTGTCTGAAAATCGAATCAATTCTGGATGATGGAGCCATTACATCTCATACCCTCTCCCTGCCTTGTGCCGTGCATATCAAATATCTTTTTCCTGGACTGGACAACGCCATGGAGGCGCGGCTCCCGGACTATCTCCATGAGATAGTCCACATGGTAACGGAAAGGGCTTTTGAGCGGAGCGAGAAAGAACTCATGGATATTCTGAAGGGAATAAGGTTCAAAATTTGTGTAAGTTTTTTTGATATAGGAGGCCAGCGCCATACGGCAGAGTACATTTATGCAATGTTCGATGCCACGTATGATTTCAGAGAATGTACTTACAAAATACGCTTTAAATAGGGAGAGAATGCATGCGGCTTTTTATTGCGGAAAAACCCTCTCTGGGGCAGGCCATTGCGGATGGCCTGGGCTCCGGCAAAAGATGCGGCGGCTATATCGACTGCGGCGACGACATTGTAACCTGGTGCTTTGGCCATCTCTTTGAGCTGTGTAATCCGGAAGACTATGATCCTTCATGGTCCAGTTGGAGTGTGGTGCCTGTTGTTCCTTCTTCCTGGCGTGTCAAACCCAAAGACAGCAGCGCGGATCAGGTAGAAGTGATCGGAGGCCTGCTGCGCCGGGCTGACATGGTGGTCAATGCCGGCGATCCGGACCGGGAAGGTCAGCTTCTGGTCGATGAGGTTCTGGAGCACTTTGGCTACCAAGGGACGGTCGAGCGGATCTGGTTGGCTTCCCTGGACGCCCGTTCCGTGGCCAGAGCGTTGGCAGGTCTTGCGGACAACGGCAAGTACGCGCCGCTCCGCGACGCGGCCCGCGCCCGCTCTCAAGCTGATTGGCTCATCGGCATGAACGCCACCCGCGCCCTGACCAACATGGGCCGCGATGCCGGCATCTTCGACACGCTTTCTCTGGGTCGCGTCCAGACGCCGGTGCTGAATCTGGTCGTGACGCGGGACCGGGAGATTGCGGCCTTCAAGCCGCAAGACTACATGATTCTTCAAGGGCGTTTTGCGCATCCCGCCGGAGAATTTTTGGCAAAATTCATCCCCGGCGAACTTCAGGCCGGGCTGGACGCGCAAGGGCGTCTGATGGATCCGGCTGCCGCTGAGGCCGTCATCCGTAAAGTTCGCGGCCAGCAAGGCACTATTGCCTCCGTGACAAAAGAAAATAAGCAGAAAGCCCCGCCACTGCCATACTGCCTCTCCAGTCTGCAAAAAGCCGCTTCCGCGCGCTGGGGCATGACGGCCCAGCAGGTCCTGGACACGGCCCAACGCCTCTATGAAAAGAAGCTCACCACATATCCGCGCTCGGACTGTTCTTATCTGCCGGTGGAGCAATGGGACGACGCTGGGCGCGTCCTGGCCGCTCTGGCCTCCGTGCCCGGTCTGGAGTCCGCTGCCCAGGGCGCTGACGCCAAAATAAAGTCCAGTGCCTGGAATACGGGGAAGGTCACGGCTCACCACGCCATCATTCCCACCGGTGAAACACCGGTGGATCTGTCTGAACCCGAACGCGACCTATATTCCATGATCGCCGTGGCCTACATCATTCAGTTCTATCCGGCCATGCACTATGTCTCCCAGAAGATTCGTGTCGGCATGGCGGATACGTTCTGGGAAGCCGCCGGCCGGCATGTCACGGATCCTGGCTGGACGAAAGTGACGCGGGAAGAAGAGGAAGAGCCTACGGAAAAAGAGCAGGAACAGGCCCTGCCCTCCGTGGCACAGAATGATGCCGTGACCTGCGCGGACGTGGCCACACTGAAGAAAAAGACTTCTCCCCCTCCGCGTTTTACAGAAGGCAGTCTTATTGAGGCGATGGCCAACATCCACCGCTTTGTGGAAGACGCCGCTGCCAAAGCGACGCTACGAGAAAATGAAGGCATCGGTACGGAAGCGACGCGGGCAGGTATCTTGGAAACCCTCAAAAAGCGTAAATACATCACGCCGCAAGGCAAGGCGCTCGTCTCAACGCGCCTGGCCGGCCAAGTCATCGACCTGACTCCGCAAGGTCTCAAGGATCCCGTGACCACGGCCCGCTGGGAAAGCCGTCTCCAGGCCATTGCCGAGGGTAAAGAAAGTCTGGAGGCCTTCATGGTGGATCAGTTGCAGATCCTGCCCGGCCTACTGGAGCCGTTGCTCTCCGGTCAGACCGTCATCAAGGTGGACGGGCCTGTTTTCCCCTGCCCGGTCTGCGAAAAACCGCTCCAGAAGCGTACTGGCGAGAAAGGCCCCTACTGGTGCTGCTTCCGCAAGGAGTTGCATCCGGACGGCGAACCCGTCTTTCTGCCGGATGATCGTGGACGGCCTGGTGCTAAGCGAGCCGGGCCGGAACAGACGGAGATTCCTTGCGAAAAGTGCGGCAAGCCTCTTCAGCACATGAAGGGCAACCGGAGAGATGGTTCCAGCTATGATTTTTTTAAGTGTCCGGACTGCGGAGCCAGCTTCAGCAATGTCAACGGAAAACCCGTAGCGCGTGAGGCCCCCAAGGATTCCGGCTTCGCCTGCCCGGACTGCGGCAAGCCGTTGCGGCTCTTCGAGCGTGTCAGCAAAAGGACAGGCAAGCTCTTCAAGGTGTTTAACTGTTCAGGCTATCCGGCCTGCAAGGCTTCCTTCTTCGAGAAGGGCGGCAAGCCGGACTTTTCCAAAAAGTGATCATAACAAGGAGAATCCAATGCCCGGCATTCTGAGTACCACAACCGATCTAACGGTCTATATGATCGACAATCCCGCTGCTGTCACGGCGGAAAAACTGAAACGCCATGCCTTCCGCCCCATTGATGAGCTGAAGACGGAAGAATTGGCTATGGGCTGGACCAGTATCGACGCCATGCTGGACACGGCTTGGGAAAGCGCTCCACCTGAGAAGGGAGAGTGGCTCTGCTTCGCCCTGCGCGTGGATAAACGCGCCATCCCTGGCGCTGTATTCAAAAAACACTATGCGGAAGCCATCAAGGAAGAGGAAGCAGCGTTGGCCAGCGGAGAACAAAAATTCATCAGCCGGAAGCGCAAGGCGGAGCTGAAGGAACAGATTAAGCTCCGTTTGCTGCCGGCCGTTGAACCCGCTCCGGCCATTGTGGACGTGGCCATGAATATGCACTCCGGCTTGCTGCTTGTTGCCAGTAGCGCCAAGAGCCTTTTGCTCCATCTGGAAGATCTCATGGCCACTTCCTTTGGCGTCACGCCCCGCAGGCAGGAAACCGATGCCAATTCCCAGCAGATCCTGCGCCAGATTTATGAAAGCAGCGCTCAGGTCGAATGGAACGGGCATGCTTACACGCTGACTGACGCCGGTCAGGTGACGCTGGCCGGGAATCGGGGCGATGAGGCTGTCCAGGTCGTCGTCAAGAATGATAACGCCAGTGTGGATGCTGGCCTTGAGGCAGGCCTGTCCATCGCCAAGCTCAAGATCAGCATGGAACGGGACAGTGAGCCCGGCTTTGTCTGGACCTTCAGCCTGACAGAATTGCTGCACCTCTCTGGCGTTAAAACGCCAGCCACGGAAAAGCAGGCTGATGACAAAGATGACGATGCCGCCATACTTGAAAAACTCTATCTACTTGAAATTGTGGTCGGTGCTGTCGGCAAGCTCTTTGAGCTGAAGTAGCTCTCATTGCTGGGCTGGCCGCTTGGCCAGCCCTTTTCCCCTGGAGGTTCCAGATGCAAAGATTCCGCACCATCCACTTGCTCCTCTGGCTCTTTCTGCTGCCGCTGTTGGCCCAGCCGGTCCTCGGAGCTGACGCCACCAGCTTTGATCCCACGAAGGTCGCTGTAGAAGCAAAAAGTTCCGGTGGCGTCCCGGTCGGGACCATCATTTCATGGCCAGTTGCAACAAATCCGGAAGATATGGATAACTGGCTGGAATGTAACGGACAAAACATATCGCCGTCAGTTTACCCGGAACTATTCGCGGTTGTCGGTAATTCGGTGCCGGATATGAGGGGGCTGTTCTTGCGCGGATATGGGGCTCAGGCCTCAAGCCATTATGGTAGCGTGGTTCACCAAAGCGGTGAACTCGGTATGATCCAGGGCGATGCGATCCGAAACATAACAGGGGGCAGTGGAGATTCGCCTAGCTCAGGAGCGTATTATTATGGCGCTCTTGCCGGTGGCGCTGGAGGAGCCCGAAAGTTTGCAGGTGAGGGATTACGCGGATGATCTGCTGTCAATTTTGACGCCAGCAGGGTCGTTCCTACGGCCTCCGAAAATCGCCCCGTGAACCAAGGTGCGCTATCTGATCCGCGCCCGGCCCTGATGCTTGCCAAGCAGGCATGGAGGCGTTCTTTAAAAAAAGAACTCTGGCCCCTGCGTCAACAGGAATCGGGGCTGGCACAGCGCGTGAGCGCCTTTAGCACGGCAGCCATGACTACTCGTGATGGTTCGGGGTCAACTGTTATCTGGTTGAGGAAGCCAGAATCAGGATCAGTACCAGCGCGATGATCGCGGCCAAAACGGCAAAGCGCATGGCGATACCCTCCTTTCCTGTCGGGCATGCTGCGTATGAGGACCGTGACCGCGTCAGAACGCTGCTGAAAGCGTTTTAGTGCACATGACCAGGATCAGGAGAAAGACCAGATTACGAAACAAGGACGGTGGGCAACGGGCTACGATCCTGCTGCCCAGCCAGCTGAAGACGGCGATGATGGGGCTCAGCTTCAGGGCGGTAATAATCAACTCGGGCGGCAGGATGCCATTCAGGGAAAAGCCGACGGCTCTGACGAAATTGCTGATCAGGATCAACACGCAGCAGGTGGCGACGAAAACCCGGCTCTCCAGTTTGAGATGCACCATGCTGAAGGCGTAGAACACGCTGCCTGCATTGACGACGTTGAACAGCCCCCCCAGAAAGGAAGACAGATATGCGGGTATGGCTGTTGCCGCGAATGAGGCTGGCAGATGGGATGTCAGATACTGTAGCCCCCTGAAGGGCAAGAGGTTACTCAGGGCATAGATCACACCGATGAGGCCGATCAATATTTTCAGGACGTTGGTGGGCAGATGCGGCACAGCCAAGCTGCCACACAGCACGCCGATGACGGAAAGCCCCGTCATGACTGTCAGGGCAGGGGGGCCGACCCACCGCTTCCAGTGGCAACCGACAGCCATGATGTCCATGATGAGCAAGAGTGGCGCAGTGGCAGCCAAGGCTTTGAAAGGGTCGAAGATCAGGCTCAGGGCCGGGAGTAGAAAAAGCCCGGTGCCGATGCCCGCCCCGCTTTTCAGGAAGGCGGCGAAAGCTGTACTGACAAGTAAAATTGTCAATTCTGCGGTTGTCATACATCCCTCAGGAGTGGTGCGGCCCCGACAAAAAAAGCCCGATGGAGCATTGCCTTCTCCATCGGGCCGCAGGACGGGCTGATTTACTTTTCAACGAACGCCTGGAGTAAATCTTTGAGGATCGCTTCGCGCTTTTCGAATATCTTGAGCATGGCTTGGCGGTCCAGTATGCGGTATGGGACGCCGGTCTTCTTCATGTTCTCGATTACGATGGGATCATTGAACATTTCATAGGCCTTTTGGGCGGCCTTCTCCACGATAGCCTTGTCCACGCCCGCAGGCAGGGCGTAGCCGCGGAAGTTGGTCGTGGCATCATCCAGAGACTTGTAACCCTGCTCAATAAAGGTAGGCACCTCTGGCATGAATTCATGACGTTGCAGATCAGCGATCCCCAGGACCTTAATCTTGTCCGGGGCGCGCATGGCGATGGACAGGTTGTTGAAGCTGCCCATGACCTTGCCCGCCAAGACAGATTGTAGGGAATCAGATCCGCCCTTTTCAGGGATATAGGTCAGATTGATCCCGGCTTCTTTCTGTAAAAGCAAAAGAGCGATGTGATGCCCCACAAAAAGACCCGAACCGTTCAGGGTGACCTTGCCGGGATTTGCCTTGGCGTAGGCCACCACGTCGGCCACACTGTTGAAGGGGGAATCCTTAGGCACGAAGAGCACCACCGGGTCCGCAGCAAAATTAGCCAGAGGTTCAAGCGTGCGGATGCTGTACTTGGCGTTCTTCTTAACGATGGACTGTGCGATGAAGTTGGGCAGATTGTAAACAGTCATGGTCAGACCATCGCGGCTGCCCCGGTCCATGAACCAGTTCCATCCGGTCAGGCCTCCCGCGCCGGCCTTGTTCAGTATGACGATAGGCTGGCCAAAGTATTTTTCAGCGGGCATGGCACCAATGCGGGCCTGCACGTCTGTCTGGGAGCCGACGGAATAGGTGCACACAGCCGTAATGGGCCCGGAGGGGTAGTCGTCGGCCGGGTCGGCAGCCTTGAGCGTCGCTGGCAACAGCAGGAGCGCAGCGCAAAGCACGAAGCGAAAAACGCGGTTCATACCATATCTCCTTTGTTAGAGTGTGAAAAACACGAGGTTCCCAGCGGAAACCGGACAACCGTTAAAACGGCATAAAGCCTTTGGGAATTTGGACGGTCAACCCCACGGTGAAGAGCAGATACAGAAAACTGATACAGGCAAAGGCGACAGCCGATCGTTTGAGCGCGCCTGCGGGAGTGACCGCCATGGGCTGGGCGATCAGCGACACGGTTATCAGATAGATGAAGGAAGCCAGATAAAATCCCATCCATTCCAAAACGGCGATATACAGCACTGTGAGGGCGCACAGAATGCCTACCCGTTTTAGCGGATAGCCCCTGAGCGTCAGCACGCTGTCGATCTTCTGTCTGTTGCGGAGAAAGGCCAGAATATACTGCCCCGCATTAAAAAAAACCATCAGACACAGAAGAAACTGGGGAACCAGCAGGGATTGCTCGTCTTGCGGGCCATCCAGATAAAAAGCAAAAAAGACGATGATGAGAGTCATAGTCAACGCTGCGGCGAATTCCTTAGGCATGGGTGGTCTCCTTTTGCCGGACGACGAGCCGGGCCTTGGCCCTGCGGGCAAACCTAATCTCGCTGCAGACGGCATAAATCAGCGACAGCAGGCAAAGGCTGATGAGCGTCTGATTCAGCACGCCGCTAAAGAAATATTGCCACATCCCCACGTCGGTATTGGCGATCAGTCTGCCGCGCAGGAAATTTTCTTCCGCCAGAGGGCCGAGGATGATGCCCAGCACGATGGGAGCGCTGGGGATGCCCAGTTTTTTGAACAACAGCATCAGCGCGCCCAGACAAAACATGATAAGGACATCCGCAAAGCTGTTCTGTACGCAATAAGAGCCAAAGACGCAGAGGATCATCACAATGCCGAACATCATGTAGTTGGGCACATTGCTCACGACATGCGTATAGCGCGAGGCGAGGATACCGAAACCAAACATAAAAAACTGGGCGATGAACATGCCGATGATGAATGGATATGTGATGTCGGCGTTTTTGGTGAACAGTTCAGGCCCGGGGAGCAGTCCCTGAATCAGCAGGCCGCCCAAAAGAACGGCGGCCGTCGGGCTGCCGGGGATGGACAGGGTCAAAAGCGGAATACAGGCCGGAGCCACGGTGGCGTTGTTAGCGCATTCGCTGGCGCAGACGCCCTCAGGATCGCCCGTACCGAAGCGCTCCGGATTTTTGTCCATCTTCTTCACTTGGTCATAGGCCATCAGGCCTGCCACCTGTGCGCCCGCCCCAGGGATAACGCCGATAATGGTGCCGAGAATGCTGCCGAGGGTCAGGGTGCGCAGATACTTGACATGATTTTTGATAACTTTGCGTAAAAGGCCGCCTTTGATCTGCACCTTCAATTTTTCAAAAACGACATGTGAATCCTCCATCATCTCGACGACCTGTGGAACAGCGAATAGACCAATAAGGGCTGGCACGATGGCTATGCCCGCAGTCAGCATCTCATGAAAGATAAAGCGGCCCTCGCCTGTGACGTTGCTTTCGCCGATGCAGCCCAGCAAGAGGCCCAGTGCGCCGCCGAAAAGTCCCTTGAGCATGGCCCCCGAAGAAAGCCCGGCAATGACGGTGATGCCGAAAACGGTTGTCCAGAAGAGTTCGGACGGGCCGAACCGCATAGCGAATTCGGACATGGGGGGCGTGAGGAAGATCAGGGCGAGAGCTCCAACAACGCCGCCAATCAGGGAGGAAAAGAATGTGGTGTACAGCGCTTCCTGCGCCCGGCCCTGCTTGGCCATGGGATAGCCGTCAAGCAATGTGGCAATGGAGGCAGGTGCCCCGGGTATACTCAGCAAAATAGCCGAAATGGAGCCGCCCGCCACGGCGGAAGTATAGACCGCGCCCAGCAGGAGCAGGGAAGGCACCGGCGGCATGTAGAAGGTAAAGGGCACCAGCAGGGCCACGGCCATGGTGGGGCTCAGGCCCGGCATGGCGCCGAAGAAAAGCCCGCCGACGGAACCGCAGACAAGCACCAGAAAATTGGACCAAGTCAGGACGTTGGGTAAATACTCAATCAGTTGTTCCATGGTCAATACTCCTCAAACAACTTTACGATGAGCCCGGTTCACCGGCTTTTGACGCTAAAGTTGACGCATCCGTCGGCCCTGATCTTGTCCACCAGCCCGGACTCCCAGTCAAAATAGCCTTGCATGGCCTCTTTTGAGGCATTGAGATCGGTATAGGGGCGATACCAGATGTCGTCTTCGGCGCACAGGGCGCAGGGCATGCCCGCTTCAAGGGGCAGGCACGCCTTTTCCCAGGCGGGAGTGCCACCCCGGATAAAGCTGACGGTGGCGTCCGGCCAGAGGCTGTGGGCGTCCTGCGCCGCCAGCGCCGCATGGGCGCTTTGCTCGGCGGTCAGGATGATGCGCTCGGCCTGAGGGTAAAATGCGCGTACCCGCGGCAGATACGCCCGGGCGACCCATTTCGCACCGGGAATATGGCGGGCGCGGTGCAGATTGCTGTCCCCCACGTTGATGCACAATGCACCGATCCCGCTTTCCAGCCACAGTGCGGCTTCAGAGACGCTGACGCCGCCTGTGGGAGCATGGCCTACGGTACGGCCCTCCCCTTCGGTCAAACCTTGGGGGGCCAGTACGGAGGCCGCGCGGAAAATGCCGCCTTTCAGCACAAAAACCTGGGGCAAGCCCATCTGCTGCAGCCAGTGGGCCGTCATGATGGCGCGCAGCTCATCGTCGTCCATAAGAACATAGCGCCCGTTGCGCACAGCCGCATATTCATCCGTGGCCTGGACCAGCTGGCCGCCCTGGGTAGAGATCGAGCCTGGGATATGTCCAGATGCGTATTCCTGGGGTTGGCGCACGTCAAAAAGATAGAGCGTTTTGCGGGCCGCCTCCGTCTGCCAGACGGCGACCTCCTGTGGTTCAACGAAGCGGACATGGTACGCTTCGGCAACCTTGCGAATACGCTGTTCGGCAATCTGCCAGCCTTCCACCGTAATGGGGGGCATCGGCCGAGTAGAACCGTACTCCAGGTCGAAACCCGCAAGCTGCCAGTTCATGGTGCCTCCCTTGAGGGCTACGACCTGATTGGGGATAGCGGCATTGACCAGGGTCTGCGTACCAATAATGCTTCTTGTCCGCCCGGCACAGTTGATGACGATGGTCGTCTCGGCATCTTTGACCACTTCGGCCAGGCGATAGGTCACTTCACAACCGGGCAGATTTATGCTGCCCGGTATGTTCATATTGCGGTATTCGACGGCGGGTCTGACATCAATGACGATGCTCCGGACTTGGGCGTCGTCGAGCAGGGCCTTGATCTCCTCGGGGGGCAGACGCGGCGTGCCTTGCACCACTTCAACATATTCGCCAAAGCCCTTGCTCAGAGCGCCGACCCCGTTAAAGGTGACGAAACCAGCATCGCTCCATGCCTTCACCCCCCCCTCAACGACATTGACGGCACGGTAACCCATAGCCAGCAGGACGTCAGCGGCGCGTCCACTCCGCCCGAGGTCCTCCGATAGGCCATCATCCATCACAAAAACAGACGCTTCCTTGCAGGGGACAAGCGGCTCGACGATCAACTCCAATCTGCTTAAGGGAGTACAGCACGCCAATAAAAGATGTGATCTGGAAAATTCTTCTTGCTCGCGCACATCAAGCAGGGCAAATTCCGTCTTTCCGCGCAATATTTCATGCAAGTCATGCACAGAAATGCGGGATGCTACAGCAGTCATACATGGCTCCTTCTGAACAATGTAGTATTCTATTATCAAATAAAAGCATCTACATAGTGATGCTGTATGCTGTATCTTTACTTAAGCAGGAATTATGCCAATGTTAGCGTTGTCTCGCTTTTTTTATAACTAACTTGATTTATTTATTTTTTAGAAAGAACACTTAAAACTTGATGTTCTCTTTAATGAGAATATATGCATATTTTAAGATTTTTCTTGTTTTTGAGAAAATATTTCTGTAACATCCTTTTATCCGAATAAGACTCTTATTGGCAGTTAAAATATTTTATGCTCAAAAGTCTAGTATATACAAAAATTATAATTTTATTAATATACTGTAAAATAAACTGATATAATATTTACTTTATCAAGAGGTACATAAATATGAAGCAAGAAAAATACCGCTTTGCCCTCCTTGTGCATTCATATGAGATCATTGAAGAATGCAAAAATGCCATGCTTAATTCACCTGACGAGATTCACTATGAACTTGTCAATTTCGAAACAGGGCCAAAAATGGCGCGCGAATGCCTTGATAACGGCTTTGAAGTGATTTTATGCCACGGCGGTACAGGCGACACCATTTTCCGTTCCGTGCCGCACTCTGTTGTCAAAATTGAACGTTCCGACATGGACGTGCTCAGAGCGCTGCGCGTGGCAAAACAGTATTCTGACAAGATTATTCTGGCATCATACCAAGACGAATTTCACGATACCATAGCCGTTGAAATGGAGCGCCTGTTAAATATAAAGGTGCAAAGCGCCATCTATGACTCGCCGGAAATGATGCGGCAAGCCATACAACAATGTGTGCTGCAGGGTTTCAAGGTGCTCATCGGCGGCGGCGTGAGCAAGGCATGTATGGAAGAATACGGCGGCCGGGGATTCATCATCAAACCTACTCACCGAAGCATCCAGCTGGCGTTCAAGCGCGGCCGCCACCTTGCCCACTCGCAGCGTGAGGCCAAGCGCCGCAACGGCAACATGATGATGATCATGGAACATCTGCAAGAGGGCGTACTCTGTATTGATTCGGAACAGCACGTCCTCATTGCCAATAAAGCGGCCTACCAGTTGCTCAAGGTGTCACCGCAGGCGGACGAAACGTTTTTCAGCTCTTTCTTCCAACCTCTTGGGCTTCTCGACACCTTGCGGGATCTGACGCCTCGGGAAAATAGGCTGGTCGACCTACGGGGCGAGGCGTTCATCGCCACGACGTATCCGCTTATCTTATATTCCGATACTCCATGCGCGGTCAGCCTTTTTCGAGACACGCCGTCACTGCAAAGCATCAGCAACAAGATCAATAAGGAATTGTACTCCCGCGGCTTGTCCGCCCGCACGACCATCGAAGACATCAAAGGGCAAAGCCAGCCGGTGCGGCAAATGAAAGAAAAGCTGCGCCAGTATGCGCCGTCGGACGTGAACATATTCATCCAAGGGGAGACCGGCTCAGGCAAGGAGCTGGCCGCGCATGCCCTGCACGCGGCCAGCCTTCGAAAAAACAAGCCCTTTGTGCCCGTCAACATTTCCGCGGTTCCCGCTCAATTGATCGAGAGTGAACTCTTTGGATATGAAGAAGGAGCTTTTACCGGAGCAAAGCGCGGCGGGAAAGCCGGTTATTTTGAAATGGCCCATAAGGGGACACTTTTTCTGGATGAAATCGGCGATATCAGCGAAGAAACGCAGCTACGCCTTTTACGTGTTCTTGAAACACGGGAAGTACTCCGGGTTGGCGGCAATCGCATGTACCCGGTGGATGTGCGCGTTATCTGCGCCTCCAACAAGCCTCTTCTCCAGTTGGTGCAAGCGGGCTTGTTCCGCATGGATCTCTATTATCGTTTGTCCACATTCAAGTTGAGCGTGCCGCCATTGCGTCGCCGTCTTGAGGATATCCCCATCCTGCTGGATAATCTGCTAAAAAAATATCATTGCAGCATAAAAGATCTGTCCGCGCCTATCCTGGAATGTCTGCGCCGCTACGAGTGGCCGGGCAATGTGCGGGAATTGCTGGCTATTATGGAGAACTATCTGCTTCTCCTGGGGGATAATCCGCCCGATCCGGCGTTGTTGGCCAGCATCATGAACGAACACAGCACGGATGGTGTGGAGGTTCTTTCTCCGTCAGCCGCGGCGCTCCCTAGGCAGCGCCGCAGCCCCTTGTCCTCTCTTCCGCAAGAAATGGATCAGCTTACGAATCCGCGCTGGACACTCAAGCAAAGTCTGGACATTGCCCGTGACGCCATTCTGAAAAAAACTATGGATTTCTACGGCGGTGACAAGAAACAGGCCGCGCAACACCTTGGTATCGGATATTCCTCCTTGTGCCGCCTGCTCAAAAAGTGCTGAGAAGTAACTATGTAGCCAAGACGCTTAGTCCCGAGGGTAGCCGTACCCGCTCCTTATTTACGGCGCCCGGCAACACTTCGCTGGTGAGAGCCGAACGTTCCCGGAACAGTTTGCCCTTGTGGGGCCAACTGTTCCGGATTACCGGATGTTGTTTTTGCGCGGCGTCGGGGGGAGCAGCGCGGCGTCGGGCATTGTTCAGAATAATATGGTTGGGGCACATGGCCATATCGTATCCAGCCGAGCCAGTGAGTAAGGTGGGAGCGGTACACCATCCCCACACGGCCGCGCAAACAGCTATTGCATGGGTATGGGCATGAGGTATCATCTATCTAAGGGGATAATCTATGAAATTTACAAGTGACATCCGATTCGCGTCAGACGATGAATATGTATGCTGGTGTTCCTGCATCAGCAAAGGAGAAGTGTTGCGCGCCATTCAACAGGGAGCCAAGACGATTGACGATATTCGCGCTGTCACAGGGGCATGTACTCAAGAGCGATGTGCTGAAAAAAATCCGCGCGGCAGATGATGTTCACGGGAAATCCGTATCCTTCTCGGCGAGAAGAGCAGCACTTCCTGACCAGAGCAGAGTAACTTTGAGAATTGACATTCTCGCATTGCCCGCAGGCTGTGGCCGCGGGTGTCAACGCATGCTACCGCCGGAGCATTTTCACATTGAAAATTTGTAAATGCTCTGACACAAGACAATTTGTGCTCAGTAAACATAATTTCTGAATGCAGAACGCCGCGATTATATAAATTTTTATATAGCCTCGGTGCTCTCTATCCTCTTTATTGTGTGAAAGTATTAATAAAAACCGTTTTCTTTGCCGTGCTCCCTTCTCTTCCTCGCTTTCCGGCGCTGTTTGCTTTTGTCGGCTGTAACAGGTTAAAATTAAAGTACTTGTTCTTGATAGGACACGGCGGCAAGAGTGCCGTCGTGAGTACCCGGAAAAGGACGCTCTGAAAAGCCAGCGCCAACGCTCAACGATTCATGGCAGCCGCAATGACGATTGTGAAAGATGACGGAAATGGAAGCTGAACACCATACCGTAGATGGCGGGGCTGAAACAGGATCCGTAATCATGCCGTCCGTAACCGTGTCCGCGCCCGCCTGGAGATTTTTTGCATGCAAAAAAACGCTCCATGTTCACGGTCGAAACCGGGCATGAAGCGGCTGTGGCCGGGTCGGAAAAGCACTTTACGGCGTTTTCCGACCCGGCCCCTTAACGCAGCGGCATTATCGCGGCTTATGTATGATATCGATGTGTTCGGCTTTATTCTCGCTGTTCGGGTAAATACGGTAGGTGTATTCGCCGTCGGTCACTTTTACGTTTTCCACTTCCCGGGTGAAACGGGTCTTGCCCGTGTCATCCCGCACCGTGAGATTCCTGGTTTTCCCGTCCGCCGTCATGTTCCAAAGTCCGTGCATCTTCGGTTTGCCGTCCAGAGTGACCATCTTGAAGGCGTGGTCGGGAAAATATTCCGCTTTACCGAAGAATGCCGCCACCTTTTCATCCTCGGCGGGTACGCTGGCACCCTTCTGATCCACGGCGTCCGTTGTAATCCACACCTTTCCGACCATTATTTGTTCATAAGGATTCAGAGCGGCAGGTGCACTTGGGGCTTTTTCGGCCGCATAGGCGTTTGCGGCGAGTATAAAAAATGCCAGCAACAGGCAAAATATATGCTTCATTGTAAGTCTCTTGTTCAGATGGTCTGTATAAAACAGAGGGTTACAGGTTTATCCGGATATAAAGTCTAATACATAGCATTTTTGATTACAAGTCACGCCATAGTTGTCGATCCCCCCTGCTCCAGCGGAGGAGAACGTTTACGCATGGACCCGGACGAGGCCAAACGCTTTCCGCCCAACCTGATCATAAACCCGGCTCGAAATTGAGACGCTCGCGGCAGGGAAGGCGTCCGCCGCGCCCTGTATGTCCGCGCCAAGGAAGGCCGGCGGAACAACAGGCCGGCGAAAGCCGGACACAATCAAGCCATCCTCGCGCGTCAGGCGGAAAGGGTTCCATATACACACAAAAAAGAGGCTCGAAGGAATGCCCTTCGAGCCTCTAAAAGGTGTAATTGGCGCATGCCGCCAATTACAATCTTCGGAAAATGGCGTCACCAACGGGATTTGAACCCGTCTTAGCGGCTTGAGAGGCCGCCGTCCTAACCGGATAGACGATGGTGACAGCGCGTTTGTAATAGTTGGAACGGGCCGCTTTGTCAAGTGCCCGCGTGAGATATCCGGTCCGCAAAGAAGGCGTTGCCGGAACAGCGGCCATGATGCTATGTATGCCCTTGGCCCGAACGACGGCACGCAATCCATCTCGCGTGCGCCACGTCATTGCTTTTCCCGCCAGAGAAGGAAACAACGCCCATGAAAACTGTCCTCCGCCTCCTCCTGCCCGTGTTCTGCCTGATGCTGCTTACGGCCTGCGGCGGCAAACAGGTACCCACCCGCGAGGGAGATCTGCCCCCCTGGATGGGCACGCTGGCGGATCTGCGCCAATTTCCGCAGGATCTGAACGTCTACGCCAAGGCCGCCGGCCCGGACAAAGCCCTGCTCGACGCCGGGGAGCAGGCCGCACAGGACGCGCGCTTCAACCGGATTTTTTTCGGCCCTTGGGACATGGGCAAAACGTCCATGCGCAAACGCGATGTGGCGGCCATTTTCCGTCGGGCGCGCGGCTTCAAACGCGACGACATCCGTTGGTCCCAGACGGAATGGGATCAGATAAGCCGCAACGCTCATCTGCGGACCTTTCCCTCGCGCGCGCAGGCCGCCATTACCGTACGCAATACGGACCTGCGTGAAATGCCCACCCACGAAACCCGCTTTTCCGAGCCCACGCCCGATTCCAGGGCCAATCCCTTTGATTATTTCCAGTATTCCCTGCTGCCGCCGGGCACGCCGCTGCTCATCGCGCATACCAGTCTGGACGGACGCTGGCATTTTGTGGAATGCCCGGTGGCCGGAGGCTGGGTGGACGCCAAGGACGTGGCCCTGGTGGATCAGGAATTCAAAAGCGTCTGGCGCTCGGGCCGTTACGCGGCCCTGCTGCGCGACAAGGTAACCCTGCCCGGCGTCGGCCCCAATGGCGGCGACGGCCAGGCCAATATCGGTACCATGCTGCCCCTGAACAGCGAAAGCGCGGAAGGCGGCCTGCGGGTGCTGGTGCCGCTCAAGGGGCCGGACGGCATGGCCCGCAGCGCGGAAGTCGTTCTCGCCAAAGGCGACGCCGCGCCAAAGCCTCTGCCCCTGACCCCCGGCAACGTGGCCAGGGTCGGCAATGTGATGATGGGCCAACGCTACGGCTGGGGCGGCATGTTCGGCGACCGGGACTGCTCCGCCCTGACCCGCGAGCTGTTCACGCCCTTCGGCCTCTGGCTGCCGCGCAACTCCGGGGCGCAGGCGCGCATGGGCGTGGTGCAGCCCTTGGAAGGCCTGAGCGCCAAGGAAAAGGAAGCCCTGATCCTGAACAACGGCGTGCCGTTTTTAAGCCTGGTGGGCATGCGCGGGCATATTACCCTCTATGTGGGCAAGTACAAGGGCCGGGCCGCCATCTTCCACAACGTCTGGGGCGTGCGCACCATTGAGGACGGCAACGACGACGCGCGCTTCATCATCGGCCGGGCTGTGGTCACCTCCATCACGCCCGGCGCGGAGCTGAAAAGTCTCTACCGGCCCATGACCTTTGCCGACCGGCTGCGCACCCTGTCCACCCTGACGGGATCACGCCCGTGAACCGTATTGAGCTGCTGATCACGGCGGACACGGCCGGGCGACGCCTGGACCGCGTCCTGCGGGACGCCGCGCCCGGCCTTTCGCGCGCGGCCCTGCAAAAGGCCGTGCTTGCCGGGCACTGCCTGGTGGACGACCTGCCCGTGTCCCGGCCTGACGCCAAAACTCGTCCGGGTCAGCGAGTGCTGCTGGAGTTGCCGCCAACGGAAAACGCGCTCAGCCCCGAGGAAGGCCATCTTGAACTGCTCTGGCAGGACGAAAGCCTGGTGGTCTGCAACAAGCCCGCCGGACTCACCGTGCACCCCTGCCCTTCCTGCCCGGAACACACCCTGGTGCAGCGCCTGCTGGGACGCTTTCCGCAACTAGGCAGACTGGAAGGCCTGCGCCCCGGCATTGTCCACCGTCTGGACAAGGATACCAGCGGCCTTTTGCTGGTGGCCCTGACCGAACCCGCGCGCCTGGCGCTGAGCGCGGCTTTTGCCCGGCGCGAGGTGCACAAGGAATATCTGGCCCTGGTCAGCGGCCTGCCGCCGGAACAGGGGGAATGCCGCGAGCCCCTGGGGCGCCATCCCACGGCCAAGATCAAAATGGCCGTACTGCCCGAAACGCGCGGCGGCAAGCCCGCGCATACCACCTGGAAGCGGCTCTGGAATACGCCGGATCAACGGGTTTCCTTGCTGGCCGTGCGCATCCATACCGGGCGTACCCATCAGATCCGCGTGCATCTGGCCCATCTGGGCCATCCCCTGCTGGGCGACAAGCTGTATGCGCCCGCGCCGGTGCGCGAGCTGGCCCCACGCCAGATGCTGCACGCCTGGCATCTGGCCTTCAGCCATCCGGACAGCGGAGAGGAAATGCATTTCGCCTGCCCGCCGCCCGACGACCTGCTCCAGGCGGCTCTGGCGGCCTGCCGCCGGATGCGGCGGATGATCGTCACCGGCAATCCGGGCAGCGGCAAGTCCGCACTCACCCGGCATCTGGCGGCACTGGGCCTGCCCTGCGTCAGCGCCGACGCCCTGGTGGCCGGGCTGTATGCGCCGGGCGGCGAAGTCGCCGCATGGCTGGAACGACGTTCGGGCCGGGACCTGCTGGCGGAGAACGGCGGCGTGGACAAGACGGCCCTGCTGGCGGCCATGCGCGCAAACCCGGCCCTGCGCCGCGAAGTGGAAGAGCTGGTACACGCCCTGGTGCGCGTCGCGATTAAGGATTTCTGGCAGGCGCAGGAAGCGTCGGGCGCTGCTCTGGCCGTGGCCGAAGTGCCGCTGTATTTTGAATGCGGCTGGCAAGCAGCGTTCAATCCCGCGCCCCTGACCGTGGGCGTGCACTGCCCTCTGCCCCTGCGACTGCAACGGATCATGACCAACAGGGGCTGGAGCGAGGAAAAGGCCGCCGCCCTGGAAGCCTGGCAATGGCCGGAAGCCCGCAAGGAGGCGGCCTGTGATCTGCTGGTGGACAACAGCGGTTCGCCAGAGGCGCTGGAAAATGCGGCTAGGGATCTGACCGGCCGTCTGGAGGACCTCCGCCGGGAAGAGGAAGCGGCGCGGCGGCGCGCGCTGGAAGCGCTCTGGCAGTGATGCCCGCTGGTGCGGACGGCGGCTGGATCTGAAAACTGCCGCCGCTTCCAGGGGCTGTTTGCGAGCGAAGATTTTCGTTCCTCGGCAGGAAAGACGAGTCCCGGGCGGTGGGGTCTGTTCAAACCCGCCGCGCGAGGCGAGCGACGCAGTCCGCGGACAAAAGAACATGGCGGCGGGTTAATGAGGGCTGACCCTAGGCAAGCGGGTCCGGCAAGGGTTCGCAGCCGCTGGAAAGCTCCATCCTACCGATTCTGGCCTCAAGGCGGGCCACGCGTTCGCGCAGGGCCGCGATTTCCTCCATCAGACTGTCTTTTCTGGCATAAAGCCGTCGGTTTTCATCCATCAGTTCATCGCGCTGGCGTTCCACGCGGTCAAGTTTTTCCTCCAGCCTGGCACAGCGGAAATCCTCCTGAGCCCAGGCCGCCGGGGCGGCGGCCGGTTCGTGCGTTCCCACCCGCACTTCCCCTTTCCGCATGGGCCCCAGACCGGTCAGAAGCCATTCGATATTCACACCGGAAACCGAGCAAATTTTTAACACGACCTCGCTGTTGGGCAGATTTATGTCCCGTTCATAGAAACCCAGAGCCCCTTTGCTGATCTGTATAGCATGGGCGAAGGCCCCCTGCGACTGTTTCCCGCGAGCTAGTTTTATGCGCTGCCCAAGTGTAGAATTCATGGGTAAAAGTTCCACTGCTCAAGAGACTATCTTCACAATTCAAGCCAGAATACTACTAATATTCTGAAATAATTGGAGATAAAACTTTGAACAGAATTTTAATATTTTACCCACAATTCTAATTGAAAAAAGCAGAATTCTATTCTAAAAAAGAGTTGTGGGCGGTTGAAGTCGTAACACATCGCACCTTGGACTTTAGCCGCCTGCCTTTTCAAAATCAACGTCTGGGCCATACTGGAGTTCAATCTTGCCAAAATAACGGCGTTCCACAGATGTCTGTTTGCTTATTTCGAAAATGAGTTCCAGGCGGCTGACACGCAAGAAGCTTTTCTGCCTGAAGAATTGTCCGCTTGACATGGTCCCATCTAGCCATCTATACTACTTATTCCGATGCTAGGAAACGCAGCAAACTCCTTGTGGTGAATGTATGCCGACTACCGCGCAGTTCTCGGGGGAACACTTTTCTAATCCGCTGGCCTTGGCATTGGAAATATCAAGCTCCGCCCTTCTGAACGACCGCAAAGAGCCTTTTCTCAAAACAGCTCTGGCCAGTATCGGCGAATCACTGCACTGCGGCCAAGTTTGTCTTTTTGAGTACGAAAACAAGACTTGGCGGGAGCCGCTCGTCTGGTTCAATCAAGTTCTGGAGAAAGCCCACGGCGCTTCTCCTCCCGCCGACACGGAACTCCTGGCGCCCATTCTCGACATCCTGCTGCAACGCAAAAGTTTCTGCGCCACGGACACCAGCCTAATGCCCGCCGGTCCGCAGCGGGATCTTTTATTACAGCTCCAAGTCAAATCTCTGTTCTGCCTGCCCATTCTATATGACGGCCAGCTGTTCGGGGGCATCTGCCTTCTGCACCGCGTGGCCCCACGCCAGTGGACGCCGGAGGATGCCGGCATCTGCCATTTGCTGGGCAATATGCTGGCAATTACCCTGACGCATTTCCGCCTTTATGAGCGCCTGCGCCACAAACACGACCAGCTGTGCGACATTCTGGACGCCTTTGTGGACCCGGTCTACATCATTGATATGGAGAGTTACGAGATGCTCTTCCTGAACAAGAGCGTGGAGGCCAGCTTTCCCAAACCTGAAGGGCCGATGGGCAATATCTGCTACAAGCGCCTGCAAGGGCGCGACAGCCCTTGCCCCTTTTGTACCAACGCCATCATCGCCTCCAGAAACGAACCCTACCAGTGGACCTATGAAAACGAGCTCACCAAGCGGACATACACGGTGGTGGACAAAGTCATCCACTGGGATACCGGGCATCCCGTGCGCCTGTCCATAAGCACCGACGTCACCGATCTTCTGCGAACGCAGCACGAAAAACAGGCGGCCGTAATAGCTTCCCAGGCCAAAAGCGAATTTCTGGCGCATATGAGCCACGAAATCCGCACGCCCATGAACGGCATCATCGGGCTTACCCATCTAGCCCTGCAAAGCGATCCTTCACCGGAACACAAAGACTATCTGCACAAGATCCGCTCTTCCGCCACCAGCCTGCTGGCCATCATTAATGACATCCTGGACCTCTCCAAGATCGAGGCCAACAAGATGGTCCTGGAAAACGTCAATTACACCATGGAAGAAGTGCTGGATTTCGTCTATACTTCCATCCGTTTCCCGCTGGACCAGAAAGGGCTGGAATATATCTGCGAAGTGGCCGACGACGTGCCGCTCAAGCTTTGGGGAGACGGCCTGCGCCTCAAACAGGTGTTGCTCAACCTGCTGAGCAACGCGGTCAAATTCACTTCCAAAGGCAGCGTACGGCTGCGCATCCGACGGGAAAACAGCGACGGCCAAGATCTGCTCCATTTTATGGTCACGGATACGGGCATGGGCATCAGCCGGGAATACCAGCAGCATCTCTTTGACCCATACACCCAGGCCAATGCCAGCATTGCCCGCCGTTTCGGCGGCACGGGCTTGGGCCTGAGCATCTGCAAGCGCATCGCCGGTCTGATGCGCGGCAATTTATGGTGCGAAAGCGAGCCGGGCAACGGCAGCACCTTTCATCTGAGCATCCCCTGTATCCTTTCGCGAAAGCTTCCGGGTGCCTGCCCGACCGTCCAGAGCTCTCTGCCTCTGCCCGGCGGAGCCCGGATTCTTCTGGTGGAAGACAATGAAATCAACCAGGAGATCGCCCGCGCCATGCTGCATCAGCTGGGCCTGGATTGCGATCTGGCCCAGAACGGCAAGGAAGCCGTAAGCATGGCTCTGGCAAAGGACTATGACCTGCTGCTCATGGACGTGCGTATGCCGATTATGGACGGGCTGACAGCCACCCGGCTGATCCGCGAGAAACTGACCGTCAGGGAAAAATCCTCTACGCTGCCCATTGTCGCCATGACCGCCGCCACCCTGCCCGAGAATATCGACGAGATTCTGGACGCGGGCATGGACGATCATATCTCCAAACCCTTTGACGCGACCGTGCTGCGCAACAAGCTCGCCTACTGGCTCAAGCGCCGCTGAGCCCCGGATTTCCCTCCCATGCCCGCCGCCAGGATTCCTAAAACCAATGCCGCCCGCCTGCTGGAAGGGCTGGGCATTCAGTTCAGTCTGCACCACGTCGAGGTGGACGAGGAAGATCTTTCCGCCGTGAGCATGGCCCGCAAACTGGACGCCGAACCGGAACGCGTGTTCAAGACCTTGGTGGCCAGGGGGGACAAAAACGGGGTGCTGATGGCCTGCATTCCGGCGGCCGCGGAACTGGACCTCAAAGCCCTGGCAGCGGCTTCGGGCAACAAGCACGCGGAAATGGTGCCGCTCAAGGAAGTCCGCCCGCTCACCGGCTATATCCGGGGCGGCTGCTCCCCGCTGGCCGCCAAAAAGGCCTACCCCGTCCTGATTGACCAAAGCGCCGCGACACACGAACGCATCTACGTGAGCGCCGGTTTGCGCGGCGTGCAGATCCAGCTTGGGCCCAACGACCTGTTGCGCGCCACGCAAGGCGCCTATGCGCCGCTGACCCGCTCGGCCGACTGAAAAAACAGCCGGACCAGACCCATCCCCAGTCCCAAAGAAACCGGGCCGCCGGGCCGCCCGGAGGCTTGCCGCCGGACAGACGCCGGGCAGCGGGATTTCCCGACCAAGAACAGGATTGTTACCGGACTGCCCCGCCGCGCGCGAGACGTGCGGGTGGACGCGCCGGGGGCTGTTTTCCCATCAGGAAATTCCGGCCTTCCGCAAGGAGCGCAGGCTATAGGGGAAACCCGCATACAGCCGGGGACGTCCTGGTAAAAGCATGTTTTTTTGCGAAGGGGCTTAATGAGGGCTGACCCTAGAGCAGATTAACTTTGAAATTTTACAAATTTCAAAGTTGGCATTCCGGCGAAAAACGCGGTTTTGCCCAGCTTGAGGGTATCCAGAAACGTGCTCAGCGTATTGACATTGATGTCGATACCCACCACGCCCAACAATGTGTCGCCCCAGCGCACGCTTTTGGCCACCGTGATGACTAAGGTTGCCGTTGTCGGACTGATAGAATTCAGTCAGCACCACGCCGTCGCTTTTTTGGGCCGCCTCATACCAGGGACGCTTGCGCGGATCAAAGCCCGCACTCAGCGTGTCGTCCGGTGCCTGTACGAAACCGCCGCCCCGCGTGCCGTAATAAATCAGCTCGAACTGCGGGTAGACCTTGATGAAGGTACTGCATTCGTCATAGAGCACGCGCTCCGGGCCGCTGAGTTCCGCGCCCAGAGGTTTGACGCTCTCGGCGCTGGCTGCATAGGACGTCACCTGCCCGTCGGCCTCGGCCACGGACGGCAGTTGAGCGAGAATGTCCACAATGCCCTTGGAGTTGCCGACCAGTTCGCTCAGGTACTATCCGGCCAGCCGCAGGCGACCGCCCGCGTTGGCGCTGAAAACCTCCACCGCCGCCTTCCGGCTCTGCCAGAAGGCCAGCAAAGCGCAGCCGCCAACGGCCACGCAAGGGAGACAATGATGGAACTCAGAATTTTATTACGAATAGTCATGTTATCCCTGCCGCTTATGAATAGCTCTGAATAACTTATCGACCTACAGTGATTTTTCCAAAAGGGCAAAACGGGAAACATCGTGGTATTTTTCCAGGGCATAAAAGGAACCCCCCGGCATAGTGGTCTGCCCCCATCAAGGTAGACAGGTAAAAAAGCCCCTCTAGGCTCAAACTTTGGAACCCTGATGGGGGCAGACCACTATGCCGGGGGGTTCGATCATAAAAAAACTTCCGGTCCCGAAGGACCGGAAGTCAGGTATCGTCTATTCAGAAAGGAAGATGCGTTATACTTCCTCGCTCAAGCGGCGGAAGCTTTTTTTGGCGGCTCCGCAGACCGGGCAGCGCCAGTCGTCGGGCAGATCCTCAAACCTGGTTCCGGCTGGAATTTTATGCCGTTTGTCGCCCCGGTCGGGATCATACATATAGCCGCAATTAACCATCTGACAACGCCAGATATCCTTGGGATCAGCCATACGGACTCCGGCTTTATTCGGCCTCGGCGCCGTTCACAAAGCCCTTGGACGGCCCGATGTCGGAAGGCGTGCCCGCGATTTTGGCCAGGAAGGTGTCGCCCAGCGTCTTGATATGGTTGGAGGTGTTTTCGTAGTAGTTCAGATGGATCTGCTCTTCGTCGATGATCCGCTCAAACAGGCGGGCGGTCACGTTGTCGCCTTCTTCCTCACAGATCTTGATGAACTGATTATACGCCTCAATGGTGTTGTCCTCAAGGTTTACGTCGTCTTCATAGATGACGGGCACAGCCTGGCCGCCTTTCACGCTGCCGTCTTTCTGGGCCGTGGGTTCGCCGCCCAGTTCCTTGATGCGCTCGGCGAAGTCTTCGGCGTGGCGCATTTCGTCAATGGCGATCAGCTTCATGTTGGCGGCCAGTTCGCCATAGTCCTTGTCGCTGAGGTTGTAATGCTGGTTCATATACTGATGAATGGCGAAGAGCTCCATGCTGCGGGCCTTGTTGAGCACTTCGATGACTTTTTCTTTGCGGGTCTTTTTATTGGCTGCCATGATATTACTCCTTGGCGGGTTGAATATGGAAAACACGTACATGCTAACCTTATTTGTACAAAAGGCAAGTCGCCACACCGATCAGGAAAAAATTTTTTCCGCCGGGAAAGCGCACCCCGCCCCGGCCGAATCAACTATTGCACATCGTTCTGACGGCCCGCGCACTCGTCGCAGATGCCGTCAAACTCAATGCGCGAGCCCACGATGGAAAAAAAGCCCTCCACCTGGATGCCGTCCACCGGGGGCGTGGCCAGGGGCTGCATCACATCGCCGATACGCCCGCAACGCAGGCAGCGCACGTGCTGATGCCAAGAAATGTCCCCGTCAAAACGCTTGGTGGAACCGGCCGCTTCCAGACGGCGAATTTCGCCGCTGTCAGCCAGAAAATCAAGGTTGCGGTACACAGTGCCCAAGCTGATGCGCGGCAGGCGCTCACGTACAATACTGTAGAGCTCATCGGCAGTGGGATGGCTCTTGGTTTTGCGTAATTCTTCTAAAATCACGGCACGTTGCCGTGTCATTCTGGTCTGGACTTGAGCCATAACAGCCTCCATAATTTAGTAAAAATTACTGTTATCGGAGTGGGCTGTCAAGCCCCGATCCAGTGTCCAATGTAAAAAATCAGACACCCAAAACCCGCAGGATGTTGCGGCCGCGCATTTGCAATCAGGCATCAGCCATCCGCAAACAACTTTCAGCGTCGCCCGCAAAAAAGAGCCGCGCTCAGGGCCGGTCCACCAGCAGCACGGCCAGATCCATGACATTGGTACGGGTCGGCCCGGTGATCAGCAGGTCGCCGCTCAAGGCCAGGGCCGCGTTGCTGTTGTTTTCGGCCAGCAGGGCGCGGGCGGCCTCACGGCCTCCCATTCGGGCGACGCTGTCGCTGAAGGCAAAGCCTCCGGCCGCGTCCGTGGGGCCGTCCGTTCCGTCGGAGCCGAAGGAGAACACGGCAGTGTCCCGGAAACCGGCGATTTCCTGTGCGGCGGAAAGGGCGATCTCCTGATTGCGCCCGCCAAGGCCGGTGCCGGTCAGATGGACAACCGTCTCGCCGCCCGCTATGAAGGCCAGAGACTTTTCGCTGGACTGGTTATACTGGGCGATGGACGCAAGGAAGCTGCCCGCGTCCCGGGCGGTACACCGCAGGCTGTCCGTCAGCACCACGGGCGTGTAGCCGAGGCTCCGCGCCGTTTCCTCCGCGGAAACGCACAGCTGGCGCACACTGCCGGTGATGTGGGTCTCCACATTGGAAAGGGTCTTCGGCGTCTCCTGCGCCAGAAGGGACTGGGCGTGCTCGGAAAGGCGCAAGCCGTATTTTTTCACGATGGCCATTGCCTGTGCGCTGGTGGAGCTGTCCGGGTAAGCGGGGCCGGAGGCGATCATATCCAGCGGGTCGCCCAGAATATCGGACAAAACGATGGAAAACACCTTCGCAGGCAGGCAGCGCTCGGCAAACCGGCCGCCCTTCACAGCAGAAAGACGCTTGCGCAGCGTGTTCATTTCCACGATGTCCGCACCGCAGGCCAGCAGCTGCTTTGTAACGTCCGCCATTTCTTCCGCCGGGATCAGGGGGCTTTCAAACAGCGCCGAACCGCCGCCGGACAGCAGGAACAGCACCGTGTCGTTTTCCGTCAGGCCGCTGACCAGCTCGAGGGCGCGGGCGGTCGCACGGTAGGAATTTTCATCCGGGACAGGGTGTCCGGCCTCGAAAAGCTCCAGCGTGCCGATTGCGCCCTTTACATGGTCGTATTTTGTGATGACCGCGCCGCAGCTGACGTCTTTCCCCAGCACGTCGTAGGCGGCTTTCGCCATCTGCCACGCGGCCTTACCGGCGGCGATCAGGACGAGACGTCCGGACGGCTTGCGGAAGCACTCCAGTGCGCGGCGCACCGCGGAATCCGGCATTGCGTCGGCAAGCGCGCGGTCAATGATGGCCTGCGCATCCTGTCTTAAAGTTAGCATAGGAAATCCTCCTTTGGAAACGGAATCTGACAAACTGCCTCCGTTTCGCCATGTTTCATACTAAGAAAGGGACGGGTAAACCCGTCCCTTTCAGGATTTTGAATCTTAGTGCAGGAACAGGGAGACGATGAACACGCCGATAATGGACGCAATGCCGATCACGAGCGTGCCGAGGGTCTGGGTCTTGTAGCCATCCTGGGGGGTCATTTCGCCGAAGTTGGTGACGACCCAGAAGTAGGAGTCGTTGGCGTGGGATACCGTCATGGCGCCTGCGCCGATGGCGATAACCGTCAGGCAAGCCAGCGCGGGGGAAGACAGTCCCAGAACCGGCAGCAGCGGAGCCACGATACCGGCGGTGGTGGTGATGGCGACGGTGGAGGAGCCCTGTGCGGACTTCAGGATCGCGGCCAGCAGGAACGGGAAGAAGATGCCGACGCTCTCAAAGATCTCCGCGTTGGCCTTGATGTAGTTGACCATGTCGGAGGAAGCGATGACCTTGCCCAGAACGCCGCCGGCGGCGGTAACGAACAGGATGGGACCAACGGTCTTCAGGGTGTCGTCGGTCAGCTTGTAGAAGTCCTTACCCTTGTGCGCGGCGAACAGGTCGATAATGGCGATGATGCAGCCGACAGCCAGAGCGATGATAGGAGTGCCCAGGAAGCTGATGAAGTCAGCCTTGACACCCGCCATGGAGAGAGCGGAAGCCAGACCCATCAGGATGATGGGAACGACGATGGGAGCAAAGGCCAGCCATGCGTTGGGCAGCTTGCCGAACTCGGCAACCAGCTGCTCGTAGGTCTTGACGTTCTCATTGTCGGTGATGTCGTCAGCAGCCTTGACCTTCTTGCCAATGTACTTTGCGAAGAAATAACCGGCGACCAGCGGAGGAATGGAGCACAGAGCGCCCAGACCCATGACCAGCAGCAGATTATCGCCGCAGCCCAGCGTACCGGCAGCCGCGATGGGGCCGGGCGTGGGGGGAATGAAGCAGTGGCTGATGTAAAGACCCATGGACAGCGCAACGGACATCGCAACGCTGGATGTGCCGGTGCGGCGGGTCATAGCCTTACGGATGGGGTTCAGGACGACGAAACCGCTGTCGCAGAACACGGGGATGGAGACGATCCAGCCCATCAGCTCAATGGCGATCTCAGGATGCTTCTCGCCGACGAGCTTGACAACGCAGTCAGCCATCTTCAGAGCCGCGCCGGTGCTTTCCAGCAGGGTGCCGACCAGAGCGCCAAAGATGATAACGATGCCGATGCTGGAGAACGTGCCGGAGAAGCCGGCGCCGATTGCGTTTGCGATACCACTGACGGTATTGCCGTCGGCGTCCGTGGTGTTAACCAGAGGGATTCCGGCGATCAGGCCAAAAATCAGAGAAATGGCCATGATGGAAAGAAACGGATGGATTTTCAGCTTGCTGATGGAGTAGATCATCAGCGCGATGGCAAGAACGAATACGATGATAAGTCCAATACCTGTCATAGAAATACGAATCTCCCTTCTTTTTGCGGTTTTTGACAGATCCTGTCATGGATACAGTATATGCACCTGACCCCCGGAAATCAAGATGGCAAATTAGCTTAAGATTCCATTAAGAATTTGTGAAAGATTACCATTGGCGTATTTCACGTTCCGGCTAATATTCAGCAAAGTGGCCATACAGCAAGTTATTTTTTGCTTTACCGGGACTGTATTTTCATGCGAACAGCAGTTATATTTTTTCTTTAAAACATGCGAATACATGGAAAAAGCTTGCCGTCTGCATTACACAGACGGCAAGCTCTTTGCATAAATCAATGAATTTTCTTCTTACTTCAGACCGGCCTGCTCCAGCAGAGCGGGAATCTTGGACTCCCAGCCCAGAGACATGATATGGACGCCCTGGCAGTAGGGCTTGCACTCCCGGATGATCCGGGCGGCGATCTCCACGCCGGTGATACCGGCCTTGGTCTTCTCCTTGTCCGCCTGGAGCTCCTCAATGAGGGCATCGGGGATGTGGACACCGGCAACGTTCTTATTCATGAACTTGCACATACCGGCGGACTTGGGAATGATGATGCCCACCTGGACGGGCTTGCCAAACTGCTTGGCCGCCTCCATGAATTTGATGAACTTCTCAGGCTCAAACACGGCCTGGGTCTGGAAATATTCGGCGCCGGCCTTGACCTTGCGCTCCATCTTCACCAGCTGCGCGTCCACGGAGTCGGAGCAGGGGGACACGACAGCGCCCTTGGCAAACTTGGGGGGCTCGCCAACCAAGTCGTTGCCGCCCAGATCCTTGCCGGTTTCCAGCAGGCTGGCGGTATACAGCAGAGACACGGAATCCAGATCGAACACGGGCTTGGCCTGGGGATGGTCGCCCAGCTTGGTGTGGTCGCCGGTGAGGCAGAGGATGTTGTCGATCCCCAGCATGGCGGCGCTGAGCAGGTCGGATTCCAGAGCAATACGGTTCCGATCGCGGCAGGTCAGCTGGAAGATGGGGTTCAGTCCGGCATCCTTCAGCACCTTGCAGGTGGCGAGGGAACCGAGGCGCATGACGGAGGACTGGTTGTCAGTAACGTTGACAAAATGGACGCCGGCGAGGTACTTCTTCGCTTCCTCTACCATGCCGTCAATATGAATTCCTTTGGGAGGGCCGACCTCGGCAGAAACCACAAACTCACCGTTGTCAAACAGTTCAGTAATTCTCATAATTCTATACACTCCTGATTATTCAGATTCTTTGGCGGACTTGGTAGCCTCGTCGGTATTGAAATCGTGCATTTGGGTGGGGCAGCGCAGAACGTCCAGACGACCCTGGGCTTTCAGACGGTGAATGATGCGCTCCCAGCCGCAGTCCATCTCGGGGTTAACCTCGCACTTGCCGTTCTTGGTGCCGCCGCAGGGGCCGTTCACCAGGCTCTTGGAGCAGGCGGTGATGGGGCAGATGCCGCCGGTCAGGTTCAGGAAGCACTCGCCGCACTGGCCGCAGTCGTATTCCAGCGGGGTCACGCCCTGGAAGCCGGGCAGCTCGATGGTGTCACAGCAGGCGTAGACCGGCTTGTCCTCCAGCATCTGGGAGATGGTCTGCACGCCGACGCCGCAGGAGAACACCAGCACGGCGTCCGCTTCGGCGATCTTCGCCATGGGGCCGCGCAGCCGCAGCGCCAGCTCCTCGGGGTTGCAGACATAGTCGGTGGTGAGAATGCCCACGACCTTGCCCTCCTCCTGGAGCTTCTTCTGCAGAGCCTTGGCTTCCTCCTCGGGGAAGCCGACTTCCTTACAGCCGTGGCAGTTGATGATAAATACCTTGCCGGAAGCCAGGGAGCCGATAACTTCTTCGGATTTCAGTTTCGTCATTAACATAAGTGTTCGTCCCCCTTACTTCTTCTTCAGCAAGGGCATGACCAGGCCCTTGGCAGCGTTGATCTTGGAAACCAGAGGAATCTTGGAAGAGCAGATGTACTCACAGCACTTGCAGGAGAAGCAGTCCATCACGTTCAGCTTCAGCAGCGTCTCCGCGTCACCCAGCTGGGCGTACTTGTAGATATCCAGAGGCGCCAGCTCCATGGGACATACGTCCATGCAGCGGCCGCACTTGATGCATTCTTTCTCCTCGGTGTGATCGGCGGCAATGGCGATGATGCCGTTGGAGCCTTTGATAATGGGCACATTGGTGTCCATGATGGGAGCGCCCATCATGGGGCCGCCCATTTTCAGCACCACGTCGTCGCCGGTGATGCCGCCGCAGTGATCGATGATCTCCTGCACGTTGGTGCCGAGCTTGACGATGTAGTTGCCGGGATTGCGGATGAACTCGCCGGTGACGGAGACCACACGCTCCACCAGAGGCATCCCCTTCTGAATGGCGTCGGAAATGGCCTTGGCTGTAGAGGTGTTGCTCACCACGCAGCCCACGTCGGCGGGCAGCTTGCCGCTGGGAACCTGACGGCCCATGACCTTCTTGATGAGCATTTTTTCAGCGCCCTCGGGGTACTGGGTTTTAGCGGCGCAGACGCGGATATTGTCGTAAGGCGCGACCTTTTCTTCCATCAGGGCGATGGCGTCGGCCTTGTTGTCCTCAATGAGAATGACGCCCTCCGGCGCGCTGACGGCCTTCATCATAGCCCGGAGACCGAACACGATGTCGTCGGCAAATTCCAGCATGACCCGATGGTCGGCGGTCAGGTAAGGCTCGCACTCGGAGCCGTTGATCAGCACGGCGTCGATGGGCTTGCCGGGCTTCAGCTTTACGTAGGTGGGGAACGTCGCGCCGCCCATGCCCACGATGCCCTTCTCCTTGACGATCTCGATGATCTCGTCGGGGGTCAGCTCTTCCAGAGGCTTGTTGGGGACGACGGACTCGTGGAGCGTATTCTTGCCGTCGTTCTTGATGACGACGCTCAGGACGCCGGGGCCCTTGTTGGGATGGGTATGGGGTTCCACCGCGATGACCGTGCCGCTGACGCTGGAATGCACGGGAGCGCTGATAAAGCCCGCCTGCTCGCCGATGAGCTGACCCACCTTCACGGTGTCGCCGGGCTGAACCACAGGGTTCGCCGGTGCGCCGATGTGCATGGCCAGGGGGATGATAACGGTGTCGGGTTCGGGGAACTTCTGAAGCGCCAGATGCTCCGTGAACTCCTTATTCTCCGTGGGATGGACGCCGCCGTAGAAGCCCTCGTACCGCTTGGCACGCGCCTGGGCGACGTAAGCCTTGATCTCATCCACATTGGTCACGGAGTAATCCCGCAGCTGGATGGGCTGATCCAGGAATTCCTTGGTGCGACCCTGCTTTTCCAGACGCTGGTAAATCTTTTCCCATGCGCAGTCCTTCTTGGGGTCGATCTCGCATTTGCCGTTCTTCGCGCCGCCGCACTGGCCGTTGACCAGACTCTTGGAGCAGTCCACGATGGGGCAGATGCCGCCGGTGACGTTCAGATAGCACTGGGCGCAGGCGCCGCAGGTCTTCTTCGTCAAGGCCATGCCATGATGGCCGGTGTAATTGAGGGAATTGGTTGCCGTAAACACGGGAACGGACTCCAGATCCGCCACGGTCTGCACGCCCAGACCGCAGGAAATGACGACCACGTTCTCAGTGCCTTCGGGTACGATACCTGCCAGCTTCTTCTCGGTCTGAACCTTATTGCACAAGAAGTCCACTTTTACCGTACCGGTGATGTGCTTGCCCTGCTCCTCGGCAATGGCCGCAAAGCTGTCGCACTCCGGCTCTTCGGTCGTGTTGAACTCCTTGAAGCACTTGTTGCAGGCGACAACAAAGAAGTTATCCTTCCCGGCAAGCAAGCCTTCCAGCTCATCCCTGTTTTTCAACACATACTTGGTATAGTCCACCAAATACCACCTTCTTATCGTTTTGTTGTCCGTTTATACGCAAACGACCACCATTGGATTATACCATACGCTCCATACAAATGTCCAGCATTTTCCCATCTTTTTTCAGCAATTTCCCTTATTTCTCCTTTATTAGTTAGCATTTGCTAACTTTTGCAGGCGGGCATTCCGGCACTCAGGCCGGAACCACGCGATTCAAAAACGTGCTTTGACTCCCCCTGTCGGAAGAACCAAAGCACGTTAAAGCGGGATTTTCCCACTGTCTCAATATTTTTTGCCGAAATACAGCTTGAATGCCAGGGTCATCAGACTGACCAATAAGACTGTTACCAGCAGCGTAAGGCTGACGGTCATGCTGAAATACCCCGCCACGATAACCGCCGCCAGTCCCAGAATCAGGGTTGCCCGCATGGCCTCACACAGCGCCTTGGCCACAATCTGTGCCTGACGCTCGTCGCTCTCCTTAATATACAGCTTTTTCAGCTTTTTCTCGTCCTTGAGGGCGCGCAGGTTCCGGATCAATCCGGTCAGCAGCAGCACCAGAATGCCAAAGCTCGCGCCAGAAATGAAGCCGCGCCACCGGGACTGCCAGTGACCGTCTCCGACGGACGGCGCCAGCTTCACGACTCCGGCTTCGCCCAAAAAGCCCAGTACGGAGAACAGGGCAAGCGCGACGCACCCGATGGCAAAAACCACATTCTGCAATTTGAGTTTTTCACGATAGCTTTCCATAATTTATCCCTCCAAATCCGAGAAGTCAAACACTTCTTCGATGGTCAGCCCGAAATAGCGGGCAATTTTGTACGCCAGGGGCAGAGAGGCGGTATACTTCCCCACCTCAATTGAGGTGATCGTCTGCCGGGTAGTCCCCACGGCGTCCGCCAGCTCCTCCTGAGACAGCTTCGCCAAAAAATCCGTAATCTGGTGATTGAGATAGTTGACCGTCTCCTCCGTCTTTTTAATCTCGTTCATCCGGCTGGCGTCCCTCTTTAAGAAGGATTCCATGGCAAGGGATATATTGTCCCTCGCTATTCCCGCCATACGCGCCGCTTCCTTGACCGCCATGCTGACTGCGACCGGAGGGTTGTCCAGCATTGAGGGAATCAGGTACTGCAGCTTTAATTCTATTCCCTTCGGATCCTCGCCCCGGACAAACAGGTATGACAGTTTGATGAGCAAACCGGGGAACCATATGAGTATGAGTGTCGTTACGATATTGAACATCATGTGGAAGTTAGCCAGCTGTCTCTCCACACTGCCCGGCGACAGGGAGTATATCCATTCCTTAATGGGCAGCACGTTCAGGAGTACCACAAAAATCAGCGTGCCGATCACATTGAACAGAACGTGTACGACAGCGGTACGCTTCGCCGTCTTGTTGGCCTTCATGCTTGCCAGTATGGCCGTAATACATGTGCCTATGTTGAGTCCGAGTATCACATACATAGAATTGTCGAGAGAAATGAGGCCCGTTGAGCCCAACGCCAGCAGCATCGCCATCGTCGCGCC
>ERZ857998.322-NODE-322-length-71296-cov-6.525358_pt1 | contig 71296 bp, 57 predicted proteins | sample MGYA00519954_ERZ857998 | MGnify/ENA primary metagenome ERZ857998 (study PRJEB31778, sample SAMEA3449424) | human gut metagenome | biome: human gut; feature: human-associated habitat; material: faeces | place: United Kingdom | collected 2010/2012 ...
GGTCCGGCGGGCGCGCCGCCCTTCTCTTCCCGGTTTTCCGCAAAATTCGCCGTATCCGGCCGCTCAGCAGCCTGCCCGTCCTCATGGGCCCGGCTTTCGTCCGGAGGCAGCAGGTCATCAAACAGACCAGGCTCTTCCACCGTGTCGGGCGTCACGGAAACCACCAGCAAACCGTCCCCCTGCCGAGGCTTGGCGGTCGGCTTGGGTTGGCCGCCCTGCTGCTGGGGCTCGGGCCGGTGGGGAGCGAGAGCCTGCCATTCGTCCAGGCTCAGTTCCAGCTCCTCGTTATTTTCCGTGATCACGGACAGGGAATTGCGGAACATATTGGCCCGCAGCACCTTCATGCCTCCCCGGTCGGTCTGGTATTTCTTGCCCAGGCGCGGGCAATGGCGGTGGAAATGGTCGTAATTTTCCTGCTCATAGGAAAGGCAGCAGAGCAGCCGACCGCAGATGCCGGAAATTTTGGCCGGATTGAGAAAAAGGTTCTGCTCCTTGGCCATACGGATGGTCACCGGGGCGAACTTGCGCAAATAGCGACGGCAACAGCAGACCATGCCGCAATTGCCCACCGCGCCCACCATCTGGGTTTCATGACGGACGCCGATCTGGCGCAGCTCAATGCGGGCGCGGTATTCTCGCACCAGATCCTTCACCAGATCGCGGAAGTCAATGCGCGCGGGCGCCGTGAAGTAAAAGATCAGCTTGCTGCGATCAAAAAAGACCTCCACGTCCACCAGCTTCATGTCCAGACGGCGGTCGCGGATGCACTGGCGGCAATAGGCCGTGGCCTCTCGGGCCAGTGCATCGTTTTCCCTGCCGGTTTCCAGATCCGTGGAGCCCGCCTGGCGCAGAATATCGGGCAGGTCCTGCTCTTCCATGCCGGGCAGGCCCTCAAGCGGGCCGGAAACAACCTCGGCCAGGGTCAGGCCCTGATCGGCCTCAATCAGAACATGGTCGCCGCGCTTGAGCTCCGGCGGGCCGGAATAGTAGCTCGTCTGCCCGAGCTCACGAAATTTAATACCAAATATGGGCATAAGCATCACTGCGGTAAAACGTCAGAAGAATGTGTCTAAGACATTGCTTTTCGGCCATATTGCCCCTGCTGTCAACAGCGGCGGGTCGCGGTGCGCTTCGTTTAAGCTTATCCGGTCATCTGTCGCTGCCCCGCGCGGAGGAGAAGGCGGCAGGCAAACGCGCGGACACGGTCTCGGCATCCCCATATCTTTTGAGACCCCGGCCTTTCTCAATCTTGCCGTCTCGCCTTGCCATCGTTGCGCCCCTGTTTTACATTTAGAGCATAAAGGGGGCCTGATGATGATTGAACGAGACGAAGCCCTGAAGCTGCTGGCGGACCAGGGCACGCCGGTATCGTTGCTGCAGCACGCTTTGGCCGCGGAGGCCATTATGCGGTCTCTGGCGCGCCGTTTCGGCGAGGATGAGGATCTTTGGGGCCTGACCGGGCTGCTGCACGACCTGGACTATCCCACCACCGCTGAAGCGCCTGAACGACATGGCCTGGAAAGCGCGGCCATGCTGACCGGCAAGCTGCCGGAAGAGGCTCTGGCCGCTATCCGCGCTCATAACGGCGAAATGAACGGCACTGCTCCGCAATGCCGCTTTGATTACGCCCTGCGTTGCGGCGAGACGGTCACGGGGCTCATTGGCGCGGCGGCGCGCATGCGCCCCACCGGCCTGGAGGGCATGGAGCCCAAAAGCATCAAGAAAAAGATGAAGGACAAAGCCTTTGCCGCCAGCGTGAACCGCGACAATATCCGCCAGTGCGCCGACGCCGGGCTGGAATTGGACGATTTTCTGGCTCTGTCCATTGAAGCCATGCACGGCAAGGCCGCGGAACTGGGCCTGAGCAAATAGCGTTTTTACTTTTTTATGAGGCAGATCATGGAAGAATGCGCGCTGGATACAAGCATCCGCACCCTAGGGCCCTGCAAGCTGGAATCGCATCTGCCCTACCGCACCTGGGCCGACGACAAACGTATTCAGATTTTTGTGGACGAGGAACTGAGCGAACACAACGGAGAGGCCTGCTGCGTCTGTTTCGAGGCGGCAGGACCACGCAAAAAGCTCTATTTCGACTCTTCCCGCGCCAAGTGCGCCATCGTCACCTGCGGCGGCCTATGCCCCGGCATCAACGACGTGATCCGCGCCATCGTCATGGAGGCCTACCACGCCTACAATGTGCCTTCCATTGTGGGCATTCCCTACGGCCTGGAAGGTTTCATCCCCAAGTACCGGCACGCCCTGCGGGAGCTGACCCCGGACGTGGTGGCCGACATCCATCGCTTCGGCGGCACCATTCTGGGCTCGTCGCGCGGGCCGCAGTCGCCCGAGGAAATCGTGGACACCCTTGAGCGCTGCAACGTCAACGCCCTTTTCGTCATCGGCGGCGACGGCACCATGAAGGCGGCGCTTTCCATCAGCCGGGAAGTGCAGAACCGGGGCCTGAAGATCGCGGTGATCGGCATTCCCAAAACCATTGACAACGACATTAATTTCATCCCCCAGTCGTTTGGTTTTGAAACCGCCGTATTCAAGGCAACCGAGGCTATTGAGTGCGCCCATACCGAAGCCTGCGGCACGCCCAACGGCATCGGTCTGGTCAAACTCATGGGCCGGGAGTCCGGCTTCATCGCCGCGCGGGCCACGCTGGCCCTCAAGGAAGTGAACTTCGTGCTGATTCCGGAAGCGCCTTTCACCCTGGAGGGGGAAGGCGGCCTGCTGCCCGCCCTGGAAGAACGCCTGCGGTCCAGAGGGCATGCGGTCATTGTGGCGGCCGAGGGCGCGGGTCAGCATCTGCTGAAGCACAGCGCGGGCACCGACGCCTCAGGCAATCCCGTGCTGGGCGAAGTGGCCGACCTTTTGCGCAAGGAAATCAATACCTATCTCAACGCCCGCCAGATGGAGCATTCCATCAAATACATCGACCCCAGCTACATCATCCGCTCCGTACCGGCCAACGCCAACGACAAGGTTTACTGCGGCTTTCTGGGCCAGTACGCGGTGCATGCGGCCATGGCCGGGCGTACGGACATGGTGGTGGCCAAACTGCAGGACCGCTATGTGCATCTGCCTCTGCAACTGGTCACCCAAACGCGCCGCAAGCTGAACATTTATTCCGATCTCTGGCGCGCGGTGCTGGAATCCACGGGCCAAGGCATGCTCAAGGGCATGCTGCCGCCCGAATAGAGCCGCTCTCCACATGTCTCGTCTCTGCCAGGTCAAGGCCTCGGCCGGTTCCGGCAAAACCTATGAGCTGACACGCTGTTTTCTGTTGCGCCTGATGGAGTGCGGGCATGCCTCGGGTGTGGCGGCCTCTCCGGCCTGCGCACTGGCGCCGGAGGGCCGCCAATGCGGCTGGGGCGACATCCTGGCCGTCACTTTTACCAACGCCGCGGCCGCTGAAATGCGCGACCGCGTCATCCGCCACCTGAAAAGCGCGGCTCTGGGTGCGCGCGCGGAAGACATCCCCCTTGATGCGGACGAGGCCCGCCGCTGGGTGGATGTGATCATGCGCGATCTGAACGCCCTGAACATCCGCACCATTGACAGCCTGCTGCATCTTATCGTGCGGGCCGCCGCCCTGGAGCTGAATCTCCATCCCGATTTCCAGCCCGTCTTCGCCACTGAGGAGGCTCTGGCCCCCTACCTGGACCTTTTTATGGAACGGGCCTGGCGGGAAGACGCGGCCATGCGCGATCTTTTGCGCGAGGCCTGCCGGGCTCTGGTAGTGCACGGCCAAAGCAAGGGTTTTCTGGCCGGGGAAAAACTGCTCCGCCAACTGCGGGATTTGCTGGACGATGTGCTGCTGGGGCGGTTCGAGGATCTGACGTCGGAGGCCGTTCTTAAAGAAAAACTTCAAGAAATGGATGAGGCCGCCGTGCAGGCCGCGCAGGAATTTCTGGCCTCCGCGCAGGCTGCGGGCCTGCGCTGGAAAAAACCGGCTCTGGGCGCTGTGGAACAGCTTTCCTGGGGCCAGGTGGAAAAATGTTCTTCCGCCTTTGCAAGCAAGGAAACAGCTGAAGAACTCTTTCTCAAAAATACCGTGGTGACGGAAGCAACCGCGCAGGCCTTTGCCGCTTACTCGGCCCACGCCTGTCGCCGGGCCGGGGAAGGCTCGCTGATTGTCCAGGCCTTGCGCATCGCCCCTTTTGTGCGCCTGGCACAGGCTCTGGTGGCCGCTTTTCTGCAAAATCAGGAACAGGAAGGCGCGCTGCCCGGCCTATTGGTGCCGCGCCTGGCCCGTGAAGTGCTGGAGGGCGAGCGCGGCGTGCCGGAAGCGCTCTGCCGCCTGGGCACGCGCCTGACCCATTTTCTGGTGGATGAATTTCAGGACACCAGCCGCGAGCAATGGCAAGCCCTGCGTCCCTTGCTTGAAGAGGCCCTGTCGCGCGGCGGCTCCCTGACCTGGGTGGGCGACGTCAAGCAATCCATCTACGGTTGGCGCGGCGGCGAGCCGGAGCTGTTCGACGCGGTCTTTGACGATCAGGGTCTGACGCGGCTGGCTCCCGGCGGGGAACGCCGCAATCTGCCCCGCAACTGGCGCAGCCGCTGGGAAGTGGTGGAGCACAACAACCGGATTTTTGCCCCACTGGAAAATGCAGCTACGGCCCAACGGGTGCTGGCCGCCCTGCTGCCCGGCGATACGCCCCCGGAAGTTCTGACTACGGCCACGCGACGCTTGAGCCGGGCCTTTGCGGGCGCGGCGCAGCAATGTCCGCCCAAGACCCGCGAAGGCGGCCTGGTACGGGCCGAAGAGATTCAGGGCGCCACGCAGGACGACTTGCGGGATTGTGTGCTGGAACGCCTTTGCGATTTGCTGCGGGACGAAATCGGCCCGCGCAGGCCCTGGTCCGACGTGCTGGTGCTGGTGCGCGGCAATGAAACAGCCCGCGTGACCGCCGAAGGTCTGGTACATGAGGGCATTCCGGTCATCACGGAAAACAGCCTGCTGCTGGCGGAACACCCGCTCATTGTACAGACTGTGGCTTTGCTGGCTTTTCTGGACAATCCCGACGACGACATCGCCTTTTGGACCATGCTCACGGGTTCCATCGTGCTTGAACACCCGCAGGCGGCGGAACTCGACTGGGAAATACTGCACGGCTGGTGCGCGGAGCCGGGCCAAGGGCCATTTCATCTGCGTTTCAGACGGCGCTGGCCGCTGATCTGGCGGAACCTGCTGGCCCCCTTTCACAGTCAGTCCGGCCTGATGACACCCTATGACACGGTGCTGGAATGGTTTACGCGCCTGGACGTGGAAGCACGCTTTCCGGAAGCCCGGACGTTCCTGCGCCGTTTTATGGAAGTATTGTACAGCGCTGAAGAAAAAGGCCTTGCTACCCTGTCCACGTTTCTCGAGCACTGGCAAGACAAAAGCGGTGAAGAAAAAGTGCCCATGCCCGAAAACATGAATGCCGTTCGCGTCATGACTATCCACAAATCCAAAGGGCTGGAAGCTCCGGTGGTGATTCTGCCCTGGACCAGCTTCAACGTGCGCCCGTCAGGACGTCCCGTTCTGCTGGAGCGCGACGGCCTGCGCATGGCGGTGCCCAATCGCAAGGCTCTGGGCGAAATCTACTATGAGGATCTGGCGCGGCAGGCTTGCGAAAATCTGGATCTGCTCTATGTGGCCTTTACCAGGGCCAGGGACGAACTGCACATTTTCCGTACCGGCACGCCGGGTCTGGACAACAAAAGCGGCTCGCTCTGCGCGGCCTTGGATATTCTCTGGCAGGAGGCCGAGTTGAGGCTGCCCTACAGCCGGGGCACGCCGGTGGAGTGCCCGCGCAACGGGGCAACGGACGACGAGATCTGCCCCGAGCCGCTTACCGAGGCGGCTGTACCGGAACAGAAATGGCGGCCCATGCAGTGGCTGCCCCGTTTAAAGATCTTCCGCAATCCGCTGGGCGGCTTTGCCTTCAAGGCCGAAGACCGCGGCAGCCTGCTCCATTTCTGCCTGGAGCATCTGCGCGTTACCGGACAGGCGGAGGAGGACGCCAGGGCCGCCCTCTCTTTCGGCCTGCGCAACTACCCCCTGTCTGTGCCGGATGATCCGGCCCTGCGCGACTCTCTGGCCGGGGCTCTGGCCTGGTTCGCGTCCCAGCCCGAGGCAGGGCGCTGGCTTGAGCAGGGCTGGCCCGAACAGTCGCTTATGGACGAACAGGGCCATGTGCTGCGCATGGATCTGCTGGTGCGCGAATCCTGGGGACCGCTGGTCATCGACTATAAAAGCGGCCGCCTCGAAGCGGAGCATATCAGCCAAGTGCGCCGCTATCTGAGCTGCCTCGAACAGAGCGGCGACTACGGCGGCACGGCGCGCGGCCTGCTGGTCTATCTGGATCAGCGGCGTTTCCAACTGGTGGAAGCGGCGTGGGTTTCGCCTCTGTGCGAGACGTGCGGCGAGCTCCTGCCGTCGCCGGAGACCGGATTATGAACGGTTCGCCCTTTCTGATTTTTCCCTGGCAGCGGCCTTTTCTGCCCGATCTGAAAGCCGTGCTGGAAGATTGCAGCGGCGGCCGTTCCGGTTCCGCGCTGCTGATTGTGCCGCATAACCGCCCCTGGCGTTATCTTTTGCAGCTCTATGCCAAAGAGAGAAAGCCGCGCCTGCTGCCGAAGGTTCTCACCCTGGCTGATATGGTCAAGGTCTGGCGGGCCGGCACCAGCGACGTGCCCCTGCATACGGCCAACATGCTGGACCGCGTGGCTTTGCTGCACGGCTGCGTGCAGAACCTGACCGAGGATGACGCGGCTCTTTCCGCCCGGTTCGCGCGCATGGACATGGCGCTTTTTCTGCCTTGGGGCCTGCGCTTGGCCGCCCTGCTGGAAGAAATGCTCGGCCAGGGCCTGGAAACTGCGGACCTGGCCTATGTGGAGAATGAAGTGGCCGCGCCCGCGGCGGCTCTGCTGGGAGCCCTGGGGCGGATCGGCCGCGCCTATCTGGCGGCCCTGAACGAACGCCGATGGACCACGCCGGGGCTGGATCAGTACATGGCCAGCCGCCAGGCTTCACATATTCCGCCTCTGCTCGTGCCCGGTGCCGAAAGGCCGGTGCTGGTGGCGGGCTTTTCCGTGCTGAGCGGTACGGAGGATGTGCTGCTGCGCTCGCTCTGGCGGGCCGGAGCGCATATCTGCCTGCATACTGATCCTGCCTTGGCCGGAAATGAACCAGCGCACTGGGCCTGCGCCGAACACGCGGCTTGGCTGCGTCGCTGGCAGGCCAGGGCCAAACCGGCTGTGGAGCCCGCCGCGCTGGAAGCGGCGCACAAGCCACGTCTGTCCTTTTTCGCCGGTTATGACTGCCATTCACAGCTTCAGGCCATGCGCGACACGCTGGAAAAGGATACGAAGACGAACGGCCGCATGCCCTCCACCGCCGTGTTGCTCACAGACAGCGCCCTGCTCATGCCAGTGCTGCACCATCTGCCGGACAAGGACGTCAACGTATCCATGGGTTATCCTCTGACCCGCTCGCCCCTCAACCGCCTGCTGGACGCTCTGCTGCGCCTGCAGGAGGGACGGTCCGAGGATGGGCGCTATTACTGGCGTACCTTGCTGCAATGCCTGCGGCACCCCTATCTGAATATGCTGCGGATAGAGGACGAGAGCGGCCGAACGCTCTTTTTACGCGACGCCTTGCGCCGCCTGGAAGCTCTAGTCCGCACGGGCAACCGTTTTGTGGATCCGGCGGCTCTGGCCGACGAATGCCGCGCCGCTCTGCCCGCCCCGCTGGACACGTTGCTCTCCCAGTGCCTGGCCATCACGGTGGAAGCCTTGGCCGCCGCCCGCAGCACGGAAGATATAGCCGAATGCCTGCACGGCATCTGCGACTTTCTGTTGGCCTACGGCGGCGATATGTGGCGGCATTTTCCTCTGGACGCGGAGGCCATGTTCCGTCTCATGCGCCACGCCGCGCCCATCTTGCGTGAAACCTGTCTTGCACAGACCCCTTTTCCTCCGGCCGTACTGCACGGCATCACCCGACAGGTACTGGAACAGGAGCGCGTGCCCTTTGAGGCCGAACCGCTCACAGGCCTGCAGGTGCTCGGCATGCTGGAAACCCGCCTGCTGCATTTTGAGCGAGTGCTGATCGTGGACGCCACGGACGACAAGCTGCCCGGCAATCCGGCCCAGGACCCACTGCTGCCGGATTCCCTGCGCCAGGTCCTCGGCTTGCCCGACGCCCGGCGGCGCGAGCGTACGGCGGCGCATACCCTCTATCGCCTGTGCGCCGGGGCGGAGGAAGTTCATTTTTTCTGGCAGGAAGGCATCACCCGCTCCGCCCTTTTTGACGGCAAAAAAAGCCGCAGCCGCTTTGTGGAGCAACTGATCTGGGAGGAGGAACAACGCCGGGGAGCGCTGCTCACGCCCGGAGAGGAGCCTCTGGCCGGGGCACGTTGTACGGTGCGCGCCAGTCAGGTCTTGCCCAAAAGCCTGCCGCGCGGCGCGGGCCTGGACACGGCCTTGCAACATCTCTTGCGCGAGCCGCTTTCCGCCACCCGGCTGGATGTCTATCTGCAATGCCCCCTGCGCTTCGCCTGGCAATATCTCTGCCGTCTCGCGCCCCAGCGGGAGATCAACGAGGGCGATGATCCGGCGGCGGTGGGAATATGCATTCATAATACCCTGCGCGCGCTGTACGAGCCCTATCTGCACAAGGAAGTAAGGCGGGGCGATATCTCCATGGAAACCGTGCGGGCCCGCTTTTACGAAACTCTGGAAGCGGCGGACCTGCGTCGGCTTTTGCCCGCGGACAGTTGCCTGATGCTGGAAACAGCCGCGCCGTTAAGGCTGGAACGCTTTCTGGCGCGGCAGCCCGAAAGCGCGCTGATCCTGGCTCTGGAAGAAAAACTGAACGTGGATCTGGACCTCAACGGACAACGCTATGCCTTTACCGGCACCCTGGACCGCCTGGACCGGCGCGACGGCCTGCTGTATGTACTGGATTATAAGACCGGCACCATCAAACGCCATGACGGCAGCCTCTGGACCGACGCACCCTTCTTCGAAAGAGTGGCCCAGGCCTGCTCTGTCCCGGGAATAAAAGCGCAAACAGCCATGGGGGAAGATCCCATGTCGGCACTGTTTGAGGAGTTGCGCCAACGCCTGCCCAGCCTGCAACTGCCCTGCTACCTGTCCATGATCAAGGCAAAAAATATGGGCGCTCCCGGCGATGCGGCCCTGGTCGAACTCAAGGAAGACGGGGCGGAAATTCCCCTGTTCGGCGGCCTTGCGGAAGAAGACCTGACGGCTGCCCTTGCTTATTGCGATCTCAGCTTGGCCTTGGTCCTGCGCCATTTGGAAAGCGCCCCGCACTTCGCGGCCCGGCCGGACCGGCATTGCGCCTGGTGCCCCTATGCCGGTTTGTGCATGGCCTGAATCACGCAGCGTGAAAATCCGTTTGCAATGATGGATTGCTCCTGCCGGCTGCCTTGCTTTTTCATAATCAGGCTTTACCCTTGCTGACGTCACGGCATAAAAAGGACAACATTCCGCGCAACTGCGCTCCCCTTTTTGAACTTTGTGAAAATATCCGCGAAACCAGCGGGAGACATTTTTTCGACATCACTCAAAAGGTCAGGCAGCGCCCGCGCTTGAATATAAATCAGATCATCTTTGTTTCCCACGGCTATGGAGAGATCACGGCCTCTTTCAATCTGCAAACCGATCTGAACGAATACTGGGATATCTCATATTCATTCGATGGATATACGAAAGAAAACCTTGTTGATTCGGTTATGGAGAGTCTGATGGAGCATAGAAAATCATGTAAAACGATGAAGGTGGCACATTTTTGTGAAGAACCCGCTGTTGAAAACAGCTTTTCCTGTTATAGTTAGTAAGTCGCTGCATTTCGCAGTGGACCGAATAGCGCGGCATTGCCCCACCCGGCATAAAAAAAATGCCGCTTTCCGGCGCATCTTATTGCGTCTTGTGACTTTTCCCGCTATGCTTTCTGCCAGATGGTTGGGGATAACCGTCCCATGCCGACCGGGGGGGTCGGCGGCGGTAACCCCGCACTGGTTCAAGACGGAGGTCTTGTCATAATGCCCTTCCCTTCTTTGCAAATCGGCAATCTCACGGCTAAAGTGCCCGTTATCCAGGGCGGCATGGGCGTGGGTATCTCTCTTTCCGGCCTTGCGTCGGCGGTCGCCAATCAGGGCGGCATCGGCGTTATTGCCGGAGCCATGATCGGCATGAAAGAACCGGACGTGGCCAAAAACCCTCTGGAAGCCAATCTGCGCGCTCTGCGCAATGAAATTATCAAGGCCCGTGAACTTTCCAACGGCATCATCGGCGTCAACGTCATGGTGGCCCTGACCACCTTCAGCCAGATGGTGCGCACGGCCATTGAAAACAAGGCGGACATCATTTTCTCCGGCGCGGGTCTGCCGCTGGAAATGCCGCGCCATTTGCTGCAGCTTTGCGAGGAAAAGAAGGAGGAGTTCAAGACTAAGCTCGTCCCCATTGTTTCCTCGGCCAGAGCCGCCACCGTCATTGCCAAAAAATGGCTTTCCCGTTTCAATTACCTGCCGGACGCCTTTGTGGTGGAAGGCCCCAAGGCTGGCGGCCACCTGGGCTTCAAACCCGAAGAGATTCAGGATCCCGCCCATGCCTTGGAGGTGCTGGTGCCCCAGGTGGTGGATGCGGTTAAGCCCTTTGAGGACCAGTACGGCCGCGCCGTGCCGGTCATTGCCGCGGGCGGCGTCTATACCGGCGCGGACATCAAGAGATTCCTGGATCTGGGAGCTGCCGGAGTCCAGATGGGAACGCGTTTTGTGGCTACCCATGAATGCGATGCGGACGAGCGCTTCAAGCAGAGCTATCTTGCGGCCAAACAGGAAGATGTGACCATCATCCGCAGCCCTGTGGGCATGCCGGGCCGTGCCTTGTGCAACGACTTCATCAGCGCCGCGCGCGAAGGCCTGAAAAAGCCCTTCAAGTGCATCTTCCACTGCGTGAGCACCTGCCAGCAGGAAAAGACCCCGTATTGCATCGCCCAGGCCCTGATCAACGCCATGCGCGGCAATCTGGAGCGCGGTTTTGCCTTCTGCGGAGCCAATGTTTTCCGGGTGAACAAGATAATTACCGTGGGCGAACTTATGGATTCCCTGCAGCACGAATTCGACGAGGCCATGAACTCGTTGAGCAAGAGCGTGCAGAATGTACAGTCCATACTGGGCTACGGCAACAAGGCGGAGCAGACACTGTAAAACGGATTCGTAATAAGCAAAAACCGGCAGGGTGAGCATGATTAAAGAATTTCATGCACCCTGCCGATTTTTCATTTTTGTGTCATCTGTCAGACAACAGTGCAATTTCAAAGTGAAATTGTTCTTGCCGGGTAAGCAGACACCCGCCGCGTAGGCGTAGCGTAATTTATTTGCGCTATAAGCGACGATCGGCAATGTAAGACGCCGTGGTACCCTGGGATTGTAGGGGCACCACGGCGTTTTGTGAGCAGCTTCGGCACGCCGGTCTTTTCAGTTCTTCTAGGCCAATGGCGCGACCGGTTCAACCTGAAAATGTTCAGGCTTACTTGAACAATTCCCGTTCCGGCACGTCATGGTCGATACGGTCCTCCACCTCAATACCCTTGGGCGGTGTAAAGCTGAAATCCGAGGCCTTGAGTCGCACGTCGGGCTTGAAGGAAGTAAAACGCACCTCATTGGTGTTGCCGTAAAAATCCACGATGCTGGCCCGGCGGATGTAACCATTGCCCGGTTCCACCCAGATTAGGGCCTCCACCATCTGCGGAGCGGGTTCCTTGGGGTAGAGGCGCAACTTGGCAAGACCTTGTTCGCTGCCTTCGGGCTTGACGTCAAAATCCTTAGTCAGCGCCGCCTGGCCGGTGATCACCTGAATGATGCTGCGCGAATCCCGCACAAGGCTGGGCGGATAGCGGTAGGCCACTTCTTCATCCGGCAGATAATCCCAGATTTCCTTGGCCGTGACCACCAGGGTTTCCTCATGGGGTTTGGCGGTCTGCCAGCGGATCAACAGGGGTTTCTGAAACAAGAGGCTGCCCTGCCGCCGCTCCACCGAGCCGCTTTCCTTATGGGTGAGAGTCTGCTCAAAATCCGCTGAAAAGGAGTTCAGGGTCTCGTAGCGCTGCTGGATGACGGCGGCCAGATCCGCCGCATTGGCGGCGGGAGTCAGCCAGAGCAAGGCGCAGAGGGCCGTGCCCGCCGCAATGAACATGCCGGATATACGCATGGAACCTCCGCTGAAACGTCAGCTCGTTATCTGACCACGGGCCGGGGCTTGCTGCCGTCGGCCGGGCCGATGATGCCGTCCTGCTCCAGTTGTTCCACCAGACGGGCGGCACGATTGAAACCGATTTTGAAACGCCGCTGCACCAGAGATATGGATGCCCGGCCCTGTTCGCTGACAAAGGCCTGCACTTCAGGGTACAGCGGGTCCTGGGCCGCGTCGCCGCCGCCCACGCCCTGGCCCGTGGCGGTTTCCACGCCCCACTGGGCGAAGTCCACCTGGTAAGAGGGGCTCAGATGCCGCTTCCAGTGGGCCACCACGGACTGCACTTCCTCATCGCTCAAAAAAGGCCCGTGCAGGCGCTGCAACCGGCCGCCGCTGGGTTTGAAGAGCATGTCGCCCCTGCCCAGCAGATGTTCCGCGCCCACCTGATCCAGAATGGTGCGCGAGTCGTGCTTGGACGTGACCTGGAAAGAAATGCGGCAAGGGAAGTTGGCCTTGATCAGACCGGTGACCACATCCACGCTGGGACGCTGGGTAGCCAGAATCATGTGAATACCCGCCGCGCGCGCCAGCTGGGCCAGACGCACGATACTGGTTTCCACCTCACGGGCGGCAGTCATCATCAGGTCCGCCAGCTCGTCGATGACAACAACCAGATAGGGTAAGGGCTCCAGATCCGCGAAATCCGGCGGCAGTTCATTCTTGAAGGCCGCCAGCTTCTGGTTGAAGCCCGCCACATTTCGCACGCCCAGGCGGGCCATGGCCTCATAGCGGCGGTCCATTTCATGCACGGCCCAGTCCAAAGCGTTCTTGGCCTCGGCCATTTCCGTGACCACGGGGTGCACCAGATGCGGCTCATCAGCGTAAACCGCCATCTCGATGCGCTTGGGGTCCACCAGCAAAAGGCGCATATCCTGAGGCTGGGTGCGGTACAGCAGGCTGATCAGAATGCCGTTGAGGCAGACGCTTTTGCCCGCGCCCGTGGCTCCGGCCACCAGCAGATGCGGCATGCGGGTCAGATCGGCCATGAAAGGCTTGCCTGCAATGTCCTTGCCGAGAATCATGGTCAGCGGCCCGCATCCCTTGCGAAAAGGTTCGGAGGCGGCCAGTTCACGGAAATTGACGGTCTCGCGATTGTCGTTGGGGATTTCAATGCCCACGGTGTCCGAACCGGGAATGGGGGCCTGTATACGCACGGCCATGGCCTTGAGCGCCAGGGCCAGATCGTCACTGAGATTGGCGATGCGGCTGACGCGGACGCCTGGGGCCGGGCGCACCTCATACATGGTCACCACGGGTCCGGGCGTAATACGCACCAGCTCGCCTTGAATGTCGAAATCCTTAAGGCAGGCCATCAAGGCCTTGCCTTTGCCTTCGCGGTCCTCACGGCTGCCGCTGTGAGCGGCCTTGGGAGGCGGCGTCAACAGATCCAGAGCGGGCAACGGCACCGGGGCTTTTTTGCCCAATGCGGCGGAGATCAGATTGTCCCAGACACGTTTCTCGGGCGCGGCCTCACCCTTTACGCTTGCCGCCTTGTCCGCCTGAACGGGCTGGCGAACTTCAGGAGCGGCGGGCGCGCTCTCCTCAGGCGCGGCTTCCGGTTCTTTTTCCGGGTTCGCCGCCGTGGAGACAAGGGGCGCGCCGCTCAAGTCCTCGGCCACGGCAAAGGGATCGTCGCTGTCGGCATCCACGGGCACAGCGGATACGGCAGGCTCGGCTTTGCCTGCCCCGCTCTTGGCGGAACGCTTTTCCTCGTAGACCTCGGGCAGTGAATCCGCCGTGGGACGGATATCTCCCAGTTTATCCCGCCATTGGGTCAGAAAACTCCATTGCGGCAGGCGCAACCGGGGCAGTTTCCAGGCTGAGGGGGGCATTTCAGGTTCAGAATTTTTTTCAGCACTCTTGAACCTGCCGTCAATACGTTTGCCGAGCTGACCACGCAACCAATGCCCGAAACGCGCGGCCAGGCTGAACCAGGAGATATTGCAGGCCAGTTGCAAACCCACCAACAGGACGAACAGCCATAAGAGGGCCGAACCGCCGGGGCTCAGATAACGGCCGGCATTGTCGTGCAGGGCGCTGCCCACCATGCCGCCGCCCCAGAGATCGCCCAGTGAGAGATCCCAGGCCGCGCCCATGACCAGCAGGCAGATTGTCAGCAGGAAAAAACCACACCAGCGCCACCAGTGCAGGGCATAGGCAGGAGAAACGTAAGCCGCTCCCAGCGCGCCGAAGACCAGCGGCCAGAGAAAGGCGGCCACGCCGAAGACATCATTGAGAAAACCCGCCGCGTAGGCACCGAACAATCCGGCTTTGTTCTGCAGTTCCACGGAGCCGCTGACCACGTGATTGAGGCTGGGATCATTGGCGTCGAAGCTGGCAAGACTGAGCAGCAACAACAATGCCCAGAAGAGCAGAAAAAGGCCGAACAGTTCACGGCTGAATTTGTGGGCGTCCGTAGGGCTACCCTCCCGGACAAAGAACGGCTGCAATCATTCCCGGCCCAAATATTCCTTGGTGCGGGTATCCACCTTGATCCGGTCGCCGGTGTTCACGAAAATCGGCACCTGCACCGTGATGCCGGTTTCCAGCTTGGCGGCCTTGGTGACGTTGCTCACCGTGTCGCCCTTGGCACCGGGTTCGGTTTCCGTGACTTCCAGCACCAGGCTCAACGGGATGTCGATATCCAGGGGGCTGCCCTTGTAAAGCAGCACGCGGCATTCCTGACCGTCCTTGAGAAAACCTTCCTTGCCGCCGGTGGAGGCGACAGGCATCTGCACCTGCTCATAGGTGGTCATGTCCATGAAAATCAGTTCGTCGTCCTGGCGATAAAGAAACTGCATGTCGCGGGTTTCCATGTCGGGCTTGCCCACTTTTTCGCCGGAACGAAACGTGATGTCCTGCATGCGTCCGGTAAGGATATTGCGCAGCTTGGTACGGACCATGGCCCCGCCCTTGCCGGGCTTGAAGTGCTGGAAATCCACTATTTCGTAGGGCGTGCCCTCCACTTCGATTTTAAGGCCCTTGCGAAAGTCGGTGGTTGAATACATGCGTCCCTCCTGCCATGCCGCGGCATGTTCTGTATTGGCAAAATTGCGCCGGTCTCAATTGCCAAGCGGCGCGAGAGCGGCTACCGTATGGCGGAAGTGTTCTTCCGCGAACATGTGTAGTTCCGAATTAAATATATTTGTTGAAAACAGCCGTGTTGTCAAGACACAAAGTTCAAGTTATACATGAGGTTTTTATGAACATCAGTCTGACGCTTGAAACCACAGCCTATACCCTGGATCAGCTCCTGGCCCTGCCGGAAGCGCAAATCGCCCTGGCCGGGCGTTCCAATGTGGGCAAATCTTCCCTGATCAACGCTCTGGCCGGACGCAAAAAACTTGCCAAGGTCAGCGCCACACCGGGGAAAACGCGCTCCGTCAATTTTTACCGGGTGGAGCCCTACAACTTTTATCTGGTGGATCTGCCCGGCTATGGTTACGCCAGGGCCAGCCATGAGGAACGCCGGAAGTGGGCGAAACTGCTGGAGCACTATCTTGCGGATTGCAAGACTCTCAAGGCGCTGGCCCTGCTGCTGGATTGTCGCCTGCCTCCGCAAAAGCTTGACCTGGAACTGGCGTCCTTTGCCCGTGGCTGTTGCCTGCCGCTGCTGCCCGTGCTGACCAAGGCCGACAAATGCAGCCAGCGTGAACGCGCCGCCCGGCAAAAAGAATGGCAGGAACTGCTGAATGTCAAACCGGTACTGACTTCCTCCAGCAGCCGCCTGGGTATGGAGGAACTCTGGCGTGCCCTGGTCGCGGCAGCCGGAACCGCTGAAACCGATGGAGATGCAGCCGGAGAGTCGGAAGACGGCACCCCGACCATGTCGAGCTAGAGGATATCCGCTTTGAAATGCCGTGCATTTCAAAGGTAACGTCATGCTTACTCCGCCACTTAAGCATGCTGTCTTGCACGCAACGATCGAGGACTCGCCAAGAGGAGAACAGCGCAAATAAATTACGCTTACGGTTCGTAGCGCAAGGCTGCTCCCGAGCCCCCCCAGAGCATTTCAACGTTGAAATGCTCTGACGTACGCGCCAGACTCAGTCCGCCTGCTGCTCCGCCGAGACGGCGTCCGGCTCCATGTGAATGATGATTCTACCCAGCAGCGGCACGGCGACGCGCAGCTGTTTTTCCAGACGCACGCAGATGTTATGGACCTCCACCACGCTCAGCTCGCCGTTGATGCCGCAATGGAAGGAAATGCAGATGCCCTGCTCCGGCAGCTCATAGGTGGAAAACTTGTGAGGGTCGCAGACCAGCGGTTCTTTTTCCACCGCCGCATGCACTTCCCGCCAGGCCAGCTCGGACAGGGGCACGGAAACGGCGGCTCCGGCATGCAGTGCGCTGGCCGCGCCCTCAGGTTCCAGATGGCTGACCACTTCCGCACCGGGCAGGGCTTGGCGCAAGTCTTCTTCAAAGGGACGCACCCGCGCGTAGGCCTCGGCAAAAGGCTGGGTGCCGGGCAGCTCCACATGCAGTTCGATGTGGAACAAAGCGCCGGTGCGCAGCACATGCACGTTATGCACCGCCAGGCCGTGCTCCGAAGCCGTGCGCTGCACCAGAGAAAAAGGATTCTCGTCCTTCCGGGAGCGGGAGCTTAAGGGCTCCACGTGTACGGTCACATCCGAGCCCGGCAGGATGGCGGCCACGGCCTGTTCAGCGTCATGGGCCAGCTTGTGGCCGTCGCGGACGCGGATGCCCGGTTCCACGCCAATGGTCAGATCCACAAAGGTCTGCGGGCCGCTATTGCGCAAGCGTATCCGCCGCACCGCCGTGATGCCGGGCACCTGCCGCACGGCCTTGACCACCGCCCCCTGCTCCTTGGTCGAGCCTGAATCCATCAGCGTGTTAATGGACTCCACAGCCATGCGCAGACTGGCGCGGAAAATAAGCAGGGCCACCACCAAGGCCGCCACAGTATCGGCTTGGGCCAGCACCTGATAAAGCGGTTCCGGCAGATTCAGGGCAGCGGCCAGCCAGACGGCCAGCACGCCGACCAGAACCACGGCCGAGGACAAAATGTCCGTGGAGAAGTGCAGGGCGTCGGCCTCCAGCGCCTGGCTTCTGTATTGGCGGGCCACCTTCCGCAGAACGCGCACGCGGTTGATATCAATGCCCATGGAAACAGCCATGACGGCCACGCCCCAGAGCGAAGGAGTTATGGGACTGACACCCCCCAGAAGCCGCTGCGCGCCTTCATAGACCACCCAGAAGCAGGTCAGGAACAACAACAAGGTTTCCGCCAGGGCGGAAAGATTTTCAACCTTGCCGTGCCCGTAGGGATGCCGACTGTCGGCCGGGCGGGCCGAAATGCGCACCGCCGCCAGGGTCATGGCCGCCGCCAGCAAATCAAGGCCGCTGTGAAGCGCTTCGGAAAGAATGCCCAGGCTGTTGGTGTACAGCCCCACGGCCAACTTCAAACCGGTCAGGGCAAAGGCCGCGAACAGCGAGGCCAGCGCGGCGCGGTGTTTTTCGGCGGCGCCGTCTTCGTGCCGAAGGCTCTCCATAACTACTCCGATAAAAAAAGCCCCCGAAGGGGCTTTTTCGCTTCCTTTAGAGCATGCAAACTTGAAATGCTCGTTTACGGCGAGCAAAGCCCGCCTACTCGCATTTCGTGGCAAGGATTTGCAGACAAGTCCTTGCAGAGCAGTTCACGCATTTCATGTGTGAACTGCTCTAGCACGCCACTACAACCAAGTGAACCACTCCCGCCAGGAACCCTGACGCTTTTCGCGCGTCTCCGCAGCCTGTTCCTCGCGGTAGTTGTGGTAAGCGGCCAAGCTCTTTTCCTTGGCGTGTTCCGCCACTTCCGGCACGTCCTTGAAGTTTTCCATGATGAATTCATACCGCCGCCAAGCCGGGCCGTATTTTTTCATGTGCCAGAACACGTCGGCAATGTACAATTCGTGTTCGGCCATAAGTTTGCGGCAGGTATGCATGTGTTCTTCCGCGCCCTTGGCGTAGGGCGAATCGGGATACATCTGAGAGAGGCGGTTGAAGTAATCGTAGGCCTCCTGCAATTCCGTGGTAGCCCGGTCAATGGAGCGGAATTGCTTCATGAGCGACATGCCCGTCTGATACAGCACATAAGGTATGGCTTCATGACGGGGATGGAGCGACTCGAAATCCTTGTAGGTTTCGGCGGCCAGCTCGTATTCCTCATCCAGAAAATAGGCGTCACCCAGCGAAAGTTCAGCATCAATGGTATAAGGGCTGAACGGATACGCGTCGCGCAATTTGTTGTACAGCTCCACGGCGCGCACGTAGTTCTTTTCACTCATGGCGTCGTTGGCGGCTTCAAAGATCTCCTGCGCGGTGTCTTCAGCCGGCGGCAGATAGATCATATCAATGATGCCGCAACCGGACACGGCAAACAAACTGACGGCAAGCACAAAGCAGCGAAGCAATTTTTTATGCATGGAGCTGTTCCAAAAAGACAAAAGCCGCTTGCGCAGCCGTTGCGCCGTCACCGGCAGCGGTGATTACCTGACGGCAGAGTTTGGAGCGAATATCCCCGGCGGCGAAAATGCCGGGAATACTTGTGCGCATTTCCGTATCCGTTACGATGAAGCCCTGGTCGTCGCGCTGAAGTTCCTGAGGCAGAAAAGAGGTTACCGGTGCAAATCCCACATAGACGAAAAGTCCGTCCACCGGCAGTTCTTCTTCCGCGCCGTTCTGAATGTTGCGCAGGTTGAGGCTTGTCAGCTGCTCATCGCCATTCAGGCTTGTGATGACCGTGTTACGGTGGATTTCCACCTTGTCGGGCATGCTCTCCAGCCTGTCCTGATAGACTTTAAGGCCTCGAAAGCCCTCGCGACGATGGATCAGGTGCAGCTTGCCCACGATTTTGGCAAGATACAGCGATTCTTCAAGGGCGGCATTGCCGCCGCCCACTACCGCCACCGTCTGCCCACGGAAGAAATTACCGTCGCAGAGGGCACAGTAGGAGACGCCGCGTCCGACCAGACGATCCTCATTCTCCAGCCCCAACTGGCGATGACGCGCTCCGGAACAGACGAGCACCGTTTTGGCGGCGTATTCCTCACCGCCTCCGGCGCGCACATTGAACCGGCCTGCCGCGCCGGAAACGGATTCCACGGCGCCGGTAGGCCGGTCAATGTCGAGGCCGTCCAGATGGGCGGCAAAAAGATCGGCCAGCTCATAACCCTTGATGCCCTGGGGGTAGCCGGGGTAATTTTCAAGGGATTCGGTCTGCAGAACCTGGCCGCCCGGAGTCAGCTGCTCAAAGAACGACACTGAACAACCGGAGCGCGCCAGGTAAAGGGCAGCCGTAATGCCGGCCGGTCCGCCGCCGATAACAACGGCGTCGTATGCCTTCATGCCAGGACCTTTGAATCAAGCAGTTCCTTCATGGCCACCTTGGTGACGGCGCCGGTGATCTGTTCCACCGTTTCGCCGTTTTTGAAGACCACCAGGGTGGGAATGGCGCGGATGCCGAATTTTGTCGGCGTGGCGGGATTCTCATCCACATTCATTTTAACCACACGCACCTTGCCTTCGTATTCCTTGGCGAGTTCGTCAATGATCGGACCCACCGCGCGGCAGGGGCCGCACCAGGGAGCCCAGAAGTCAAGCAGAACCGGCAGATCGGATTTCAGAACAAGGCTCTCGAAAGTGGCATCAGTGACCTGTTCAGCCATATGATTACTCCTTGGGTTGCTTAGGGTCGCGCACGGCGGCTCGGCAATGCCAATGGCCGCGCGGCGCGCATTGCACAGACGGACCGACGGGGGCGCCGCGTCCGCTTCTGTGCCTGTTGCAGAGTAGATATCTAACGTCCCGGTGTCAAGACAATCTGCGCGTTTCAGGCGGGTTCCCCGACCTGTGCCGTATCCGCGCAACACACCATATCCTCGGGAACCGCCCTGCCGCGCGGAATGGTTTCCATGCGCAGGTCATGGCAAAAACCGGCCTTACCCAACAGCCAGCCGGCATAGGCCGTCATGGCGGCATTATCCGTACATAAGGTCGGGTTCGGCACAAGAATGTCGCCGCCCCGTCGCCGCATGAGCTCAACCATGCGGCTGCGCAACAGCGAATTGGCGGCAACCCCACCGGCCACAATCAGCGTGCGCAGATCCGGCTGTCGGTCAAGAGCGCGCTCAACCTTGACGCACAGCGTATCCACCACCGCCAAGTTGAAAGACGCGCAGCAGTCCCTCAGAGCCTCGGGCGCATCTTCAACCTTCTGTAACGGATGCGGCCAGAGGCCGTCCAGATGCTGCTCAATATAGGAGGCGGCCGCTGTTTTCAGGCCGCTGAAACTGAAATCCAGATTGTCGTTGTCAAGATACGGGCGCGGAAAAAGTCCGGCATCCGCCCTGCCGGCGGTGGCCAATGCGTCCATGAGGCGTCCGCCGGGGTAGGCCAGGCCCAACAGTTTGCCCACTTTGTCAAAGGCCTCACCCGCCGCGTCATCCAGAGTCCGGCCCAGCGGCAGGCAACGCCAGGGAGACTCAAGCCGGTAAATATGGGTGTGACCGCCGGAAACCAGCAAACCTAAACAGGGAAAACGCAGCTCCCGCTCCAGCCCCACTGCCAGCAAATGCGCGTGCAGATGGTTGAGGCCCAGGAAGCGCGCCCCCAATCCCAGAGCCAGGCCCTTGGCAAAGGCCACGCCCACCAGCAGACTGCCCAGCAGACCCGGACCGCGCGCCACGCTCACAAGATCAATGTCAACGGCTTGGCGTCGGCAACGGCGCATCAGTTCGTCGAAAAGCGGCCCGATATAGCGGTAGTGCTCCCGCGAGGCCAATTCCGGCACCACTCCGCCGAACAAAGCATGCACGTCCGCCTGGCTGGCAAGAACCGAGGCCAGCAGTCGACCGTCTTCCACCAGAGCCAGAGCCGTCTCATCACAGGAGCTTTCAATGCCGAGACAAAGCATGGATCACAGCCCCCGCGCCGCTAGGGCCTCAGGCCTTGGCATGTTGTGCATACGTGCGCTCCACGGCTTCCACATCCTTGCGCGAACCGATGAACAGGGGCGTACGCGCGTGCAGGCGCTCGGGCTTGCGCTCCAGAATGCGTCCCCGTCCGTCGCTGGCCTTGCCGCCCGCCTGTTCCGCCAGGAACGAAAGAGGTGAGGCCTCGCACATCAGGCGCAGCTTGCCGTCAGGCTTGTGGGCGTCCGGCGGGTACATGTAGATACCGCCGTAAATCAGGGTGCGGTGAAAGTCCGCCACTAGCGCGCCCACATAGCGGGAGGAATAGGGTTTACCGTCCTGGCTCTCGCAGGTGTGGAACCAGTTCACGGCTTCGCGTGTGGCTTCGTCCCAGTATTGCCAGTAGCCTTCATTGACGGAATAGATATGCCCCTGTTCCGGAATGCGCATATCGGGATGGGAAAGCAAAAATTCTCCCACGCCCGGATCCAGCGTGAAGCCGTGCACGCCCTGTCCGGTGCTCAACACCAGCATGGTTGACGGCCCGTACAGAATATAGCCGGCCCCGACCTGCTGTACGCCCGGTTGCAGCACTTCATCGAGCGTCACTTCACCCGTGTGTCCCTCGGGCCGACGCAGGATGGAGAAAATAGTGCCCACATTGATGTTGACGTCGATGTTGGAGGAACCGTCCAGCGGGTCAAAAATCAGAATATAATCGCCGCGCGGGAACTCCGGACTGACGCGGATGAGCTCGGCCTCTTCCTCGGAACTCATGGCGCAAAGCGCGCCGCAACGTTCCATGCGGTAAATCATGATCCGGTTGGCGATAGCGTCCATTTTCTGAACATTTTCGCCCTGAACGTTCACTTCGCCGGTGCCCCCCAGAATATCGAGCAGACCGGCCTTGTTGATGCGGCGGGAAATGGACTTGCCGGAAAGAATGAGATCATAAAGCAGGCCGGTGAACTGCCCGGTAGCCTGCGGCGTGCGCTTTTGGTGTAGCAGAAGGTGCTCGGTAACCGTGATGTCAGCCATGAGAGCCTCCTTAATAACGTCCCGGAAGCGGAATTACTCCGGGGCCGGAAAGGCATGCGCCACCCTGGGGGCGGCGCATGCCGGCATTCTGCGATGCGTCAGTTCTGTGGACCGAAAGGACTCGGCCGTCCGCCCGGCAGTGTTGCGGGCGCTTGCGGCTCGCCTTCTTTTTCCGGGGCCTGTTCCGTCGCAACGCCGCTTGCGGCAGGCGACTGTTCGGCGGATGGGGCCGCTTCCTGCTTCGGCTCCTGGGTCTGAGTCGACGGCGTTTGCGCCGGAGACTCTTGCTTTGTCGCGGGAGCGGCCTCTTCCCCGGCAGGCACGGCCGGGCTTTCTGTATGGGGGCCGAAGGGGCTCGGGCGCTTGACGACCGGAGCTTCTTCACGCGGCCCAAAGGGGCTCGGACGGCCGCCCGGCAACGTGGGCATATCAGCGTCCGGAACCAGGTCCGGAGACGGCATGCTGCGGCGCGGCTGCTGCGGTGCGGCCTTTCTGGGGCGCTGTACCCGCTCTACCGGCACATTTTCGCCTTCCAGCTGACGTTCCTGCACGCGCGACTTTTCGGCGCCCTTGCCTTTCAGCAACATGCTGTCACGACTGCCCGGCTGGATTTCATTGGACGGCTTGCCCGCGGTTCTGCCGGGCGTGCCCATGTCGGCGGCCGGAGCGCCCTCTTCCGACGGAGCGCCAAAGCTCGGTGCGCCGGACATATCAGCCTTATCTTTGTGCTCCGGCTGCGGCGGGGGCGGCAGTTTTTCACGTTCTTTGGGGAAGAAAGGCAGACCCTGCTCCAGATCGCCCTTGCCCTCGGGGAAGGTGCCGGATTCAGCCACGGCGAACACCAGGGGCAGATTGCCCAGATAGCGTACCATGTAATAGAAGGAGCCCGTGGCGTTGGTGCAGGTGCCGGACGAACTTTTGCTCACCACTTCAGACCAGTCGACGCCGGCCAGCGGCGTGGCCGCGAAATCGTACTTGCCGGGCCAGAGCAGAGCTTGGGGAGACAAAATCACCATATTTTCCGGGCTGCCGGAATATTGCATCAGAGCCCGCATGTCGAAATAGGCCACTACCACGCCCAGGAAATCCACGCCATCATACAGCGGCGCTGCCAGCATGACCTCCGGCCCCAACGGCGTATTCTGCACATCGGCGCGCAAAGCGCGGCTGTTCTGCTTTTTATCCTCATAGAGCAGAGGAATAAAATCCAGATCCTTCATGGAAGTGGCCGGCTCCTGTCCCAGGATGGTGCCGTCATACTTGACGCCAGCAAAGCCGCTGATCCAAGGGAAGGTGGCAAAAAAATTGCTGATCCATTCCCGCGTCGGGGGCTTGTCCGCGTTGAGCATGACCCGCTCCAGGCGGCCCAGTTCCACGTCGATGCCCATCATGCAGTTGGTCAGAGCCAGCGCGCGGGGAGAAAGATCGCCCTTTTCGTCATAATCCACGCTGGCCGGAGGACTGACATAGGTATTCCAGAAGCCCTTGGTGCTCTTCCAGGCGTTTTTGGTGGGCTGGTAGGAACTGCAGCCAGCCGCCAGAGACACGGCCATCAGCAGCAGAAAACAACGCAAAAAAGAATTCGACACCATATTCCCCCGTGCATTAGAGCATTTTACGCTTGAGAAGCTTGCGCAACGGCGGGACGCACCCGCCTGCAAACACATCCCGGCAAGGATTTGAGGGCAAATCCTCATCGAGCAGCTCAATATTACGAAGTTAACCCGCTCTAGAGCAGATTACCTTTGAAACGCTTTGCGTTTCAAAGGGGGCATTCCGGAAAAAACGCGGTTTTTTCCGGAATGCACGCCGCTTCGCGGCGCGCCTCACCGTGTTTGGCATTAGGCATTTCAAAGTTGAAATGCTCTAGGAGCTGTTTCTAAATTGTCCTTTCGCCCTCTGCCGGCGCCAAGCTCGCCCCGTGCGAAGGTCGAATATGTTTGAATATACTCCCTCCGCCCAAGGCTCGCCTTTCTTGGCAGAGAACGAAAATCCTCATTTAGAAACAGCCCCTAGTCTTGCGCCCTGGCTTCCACGCGCTCCGCTAACGCCTCAAGCATGCTGATCAGCTTGTCTTTGCCGCTGGCGGATTCCTCCTGTTGCGGAGGCTGTTCCTGTTCCATCTCCTGCGCGCTGCCGAGGCGCGCACTCAAGGTGGCAATACGCTGCTGCAGGTCGGCGCTCTCCTCCGGGGCCACCGCCACCGCAGCCAACTCATGGTAAATATCCAGCGCTCCCTTGATATCCCCCTGCTCCGCCAGAACTTCGGCCATGGAGCGGGTACGCAGAGAAAAGCGCTCTTCGCTGTCGTCAGCGTCGTCCGCGTTACTCGCCGGTTGCGTGTCCGCGACATCGGAGGCCTGAACCGTTACGGCAGCAGTTTTTTCCCTGCCCGGCATTTCCAAAGGCTCCGGCAGGGCCTCGTCTTCGGCCATGGCCGTGTCGGGATCAAAACCTTCTCCGTCCGCTTCCTCAAAAGGGACGTCGTCATCCTCAACCGCTGTTCCGGCGGAAAATTTCTTGAGAGTCAGGTCAAGCTTCAGATCGTCTTCCTCCGGCAACAACGGCAGAGGCGCGCTTTCACTCAGGAGCGCGTCCTGGCCCGGTGCAGGCTGACCCGGCATTTGCGCGGCGGCGTCCACTGTCCGGGACCGAAAACCAGAAGAATTTTGCTGCGATTGCGGCTCATCCAGCAACGAGGCAATGCCGCGGTCCAGCACTTCATGCAGGGAGATGGGGCCACGCATGAAATGCGCGGCCAGAAAACGCAGCACCGAGGCGGTATCCGGCGAACCGTCCGACGCGGACAGGCAGGCGGCCCAGGCCTGCCAGAAACCCGCATATGCGGAAAACATGGAACTGAGTTTGTCTATTTGCCTGGCGCAGGCCTCGCGGCGGCCAGTTTCATGCAAAAGCTCAATAAAAAAAAGACGCGCTTCCAAAAACTCGCCATGGCGCTCCAGTCCATGTTCCAGCACGGCCACGGCTTCGTCAAAGCGCTGCTCCTCAGCCAGCATGCGCGCCAGAGGGAAAAAAACCTTGGAATTGGGCTCCAGTTCCAGAACCTCTTTATACCATTCAATTTTTTCCGTCATTGTCCGCGGCTCCCTGTCCGGTTTTGGCCGACTTTCCAAAAAGATACAGCACTTCGTTATCCCGCACGTAATGCAGGCGCTGGCGAATCATTTTTTCCACATACTGGTTATCGGACTGCAGCAGACGGATTTCCCGGCTCAGCGCCAGATTTTCCGCGTCCAGACCGGCGACCTGCTCCTGCAGAGCGGCATACTGCCTCTTGAGTTCACGGTATTCCATAAGACCGGTGGGCCCCCAGATCATGCGACTGAACAGAACCACATTGATGAGCCCCAGAGCCACAAGAATGAACACACGCCAGAACATGATTACTGCAAAAGACGTTTCTGTTGCGGCTGCCCCCTGCGGGAAAGCCTGAGTTCAGCGAGAAAACTGGCCGTGGCGTTTTCAAGACGTTGCACGTCGTCCTCCGCCAGATTCATACGGTCCACGCGCTGCAAATAGTCCTTGAGGGTGGAAAGCTCTTCGTCGAAATGTCGCCCCCAGATCCCGGCACGCATGTCGGGCTCCAGATCCAGAATGGTCTGGATGCAGTTTTTGAGGCGGATCTGCAACGTGCTCATGCAACCTTCCCGGGCTGAACCTTATCGCAGGCATGCCGGTAAAAATAATAACAGTAGTTGACGCCGGAGATCAGAGCCAGGGCCAAGGCCACATAGAGCAGCACTTCGCCGATGGGCCAGAGCGCGACGCCGAATAGGGGATAATGCAGGATCAAGGGCACGATGGCCACGATCTGCAGCACGGTTTTGGCCTTGCCGAACTTGTCGGCGGCCAGCACGATGCCCTCGTCGATGGCCATGGCGCGCAAGCCGGTCACCACCAGTTCCCGGCAGACGATGACGATCACCACCCAGGCCGGAGCCCAGCCCAGCTTGACGAACATGATCAGCACCGAGCAGATCAGCACTTTGTCGGCCAGCGGATCCAGAAATTTGCCCATGCTGGTGACCATGTTTTCACGCCGGGCGATGTAGCCGTCCATCCAGTCGGTTATGGCGGCGAAAATAAAGGCCAGTGCGGCCAATATGCAAAATACGGGGCCTTCGAAATACAGCAGAACAACGACCAGAGGCGCCATCAGAATGCGCAACAAGGTAATTTTATTGGCAAGGTTGAGCATTGTTCCTCTCTGGCGTTTCCATCGGAATTTTTTGCTTTTCTAGCACAAAAGCGCGGGGGAGAAAAGAAGAAATATCCCGCCTTGCGGCGGACTCGCGCGGTCTCGGCATGAAAAAGGGGCCCCTCCGGCTGAAGGGACCCCTGAAGCTCAGGAATTGGGGCTGGACAGGGCTTCCAGGCTGTTGTCCGCAGCCTCCGCAATAGCATCGGCCAGAGCCAGGAAGGCCGACTTGGCCGGGCCGTCGCTTTCCAGATAGACCACGGGCACGCCCCGGTCGGCGGCCACCACCGTGGCCGGGTCCAGGGGAATGGCTCCCAGGAACTTGAGCCCGTAACGCCGGGCCAGCTCCTCGCCGCCGCCCTTCTTAAAGAGATCAATCTCAGTGTGGCAATGCGGGCAGACCAGTCCGCTCATATTTTCCACCACGCCCAGCACGTTGGCATTGGCATACTGGAGGAAATTCACCGCCTTGCGTACGTCGGCCAGGGAAATTTCCTGCGGGGTCGTCACCACCACGCAAAGCGCGTCGGGGATGCTCTTGAGCACGGTCATGTGCTCGTCGCCGGTGCCGGGAGGCGAATCAATCAGCAGGAAGTCGAGATTGCCCCATTTCACGTCCGCGAGAAACTGGCGGATGGCGGAGGACTTTTTGGGTCCGCGCCAGAGAATGGCCTGGTCCTTGTCCTGCAACAGCGAGTCCATGGAAATGACGGATAGATTCTCATTGTAGGCGGCGGGCAGCATCAGCTCGCTACCGGGGTCCACTTCAACGGTGCTGGTGAGGCCCAGCAGGTTGGGCACGCTGGGGCCGTGCATATCCACATCCAGAATGCCCACTTTGAAGCCGCGCCGGGCCAGGGCGGCGGCGGTGTTCACCGTCACCGAGCTTTTGCCCACGCCGCCCTTACCGCTCATGACGAAAATTTTATGGCGGATATGCCCTAAAGTGGCGGCAATGACCCTGTCCTGGCGGGCCATCAGATCATTGCAGTTCCCATCGCCCCCCTTGTCCGTGGAACTGGAGCAGGATGAAGCGGAAGAACAGGAAGAACAGGAAGACATGACATCTCCTTCATTATGTTGGCGGAATTCCAGAAACTCAGCGGGACGACGGTTGCCAGCCGTGGTCGCCTACCAGATCCACAAAAATGACCGAGCCGAGATCCTCGCTGCAGATGCGGCCCTGTTCTTTGCGCAGGCGCATCAGCCGTTGCGTGCGCGGCCGCGTGCCCACGGGGATGAGCAAAATGCCGCCCTCATCCAACTGCTCCAGCAAAGGACGGGGGATTTCGGGGCCGCCTGCGGTAACGATGATGCGCTCAAACGGAGCCGCCTCAGGAACCCCCAGAGTACCGTCACGCCGCTGCATGTGGATACCGCGAAGGCCCAGTTGCCGCAAGAGGGCGCCGGTATTCAGGTAGAGTTCGCGCAGACGCTCCACGGTAAAGACGGTGCAGCCCATGGTGGCCAGCACGGCCGCCTGATAACCGGAGCCGGTGCCGATTTCCAGTACGCGCATGCCCCGCTCCACTTCCAGCAGCTCGCTCATCAGAGCGACGATATAGGGCTGGGAAATGGTCTGACCATAACCGATGGGCAGGGGGGTATCCTCATAAGCCTGGGCGCGCAGAGCCTCCTGCACGAAAAGATGCCGGGGCACGGCGGCCATGGCCGCCAGCACGCCGGGATGGCTGATGCCTCTGGCCTCCAGCTGCTCGCGCACCATCCGGCGGCGCAAGCGCTTGGGGTCTACCTGCTGGTCCCGCGCGCCCTGCGCGTTGGGGAAAGCCTGGCCATATGGATATCTGCCGCTCTGCATACTGCGGAAGAAGAAACAGATTTTAGCAGTCAAGTCAATGCGCGGGCACGCCGACGGACAGGGGCGCTTCATGCACGGTCAAGAAAATATCAAGACTTTTCCTTGAAAATCACCGTTCTTTGTGCAAACATTTCAAACACCGTCACGAGGAGTTCCTGATGCGCAAAAAAGGTATATTTTCCACTGTGTTAGTTCTGCTGGTCGTAGCCGCCCTGGTTGTCGGCGGCTATACTTTTTTTAAGGATATGGACGGCCCGGTCGTCCAGGTTTCGCCTAATACCGGCAGAGTCTCGCCGGCCACAGTGCTGCAGATCCGCATGGACGATCCCTCCGGCATCCGCGCGCTGACTGTGGGCATTCGCAAAAACAACGTGCTCAATGTGATCTTCAACAAGCATTTTGAAGAGTACCTGCCTGAGCGGGTGGTGAACGTCCCCCTGAAGGACGCCAACCTGCGCGAAGGAGCTTTTGATTTGGAAATCCGCGCCACGGACGGCTCTCTGGCGGGCTTCGGCCAGGGCAACACCCGCACCGTGCAACTGCCCATGCGCCTGGACACCCAGCCGCCGCGCATTTCCGTCAAAACCCTGCCGCCCAATGTGCGCCGGGGCGGGTCGGCGGTGGTTCGCTACACCATTGATGAAGATGTAAGCAACAGCGGCGTGCTTGTGGCAGGCTATTTTGTGCCCGGCTTCCTGCAAAAGGACGGCAGCTACCTCTGCTTCTTCCCCTTCCCCTATACCATGACCGCCCGCGACTTCAAAAACGCGGTGGAGATCACGGCCACAGACCTGGCCGGCAATGTGACTAAAAGTCGCCTGACGGTCATGGCCTATGAACGCAACTTCAAAAGCGACAGCCTGGAACTGAAGGACGATTTTCTGCTTTCGGTGGAGAACAAACTGCGCAATCTGGCCCCCAACGCCGCCAATCCGCTTGAATGCTACCTCTATATCAACAATCAGGTACGCGCCGCCAATGTGCAGACCCTGCGTGAAATCGGCAAGGATACCGCGGCGGCCATGCTCTGGAGCGGCGCCTTCACGCGGCTGCCCCGCTCCGCCGCGCGGGCCGGTTTTGCCGATCACCGTTTCTTCCATTATCAGGGCAAACTGGTGGGCGAATCCTTCCACTTGGGTTTCGACCTGGCTTCAGTGCGCAATGCCGACGTGCCCGCCGCCAACAGCGGCCGCGTCGTCTATACGGGCGATCTGGGTATTTACGGCAACCTCGTGGTCATTGACCACGGCCTCGGGCTCATGTCCCTGTACTCCCATTTGAGTGAAATCCAGGTCAACAAGGGCGATGTGGTCAAGAAGGGTCAGACCATCGCCCGCACGGGCAGCACCGGCCTGGCTTTCGGAGATCATCTGCATTTCGGCATGCTGGTGGGCGGTGTTGAAGTGACGCCTTTGGAATGGATCGACCCCAAGTGGGTGCGCGACAATATCACCGGCAGGTTGGAAGCCGCTGCCAATTAGAGCAATTTCACTTTGAAATTGCTCTAATACCGAACACTGTGGTGATGCGTGCCGCGAAGCGGCGTGGATTCCGGCGAAAACCACGTTTTTTGCCGGGGTGATCCCTTTAAAACGTATAGCGTTTCAAAGGCAATCTGCTCTAAGGCAAAAAGACTCCGCGCAGACGGCGACGCAAGCATGCTCTTGCCGCAGATGCTGCCAGGGAAGCTGCATAATTCCAGTTAACGAAACAGCCCCGCTGATGCAGAAGACATCAGCGGGGCTGTTAATTTTGACTGCGGATCGGCGAGTCGGACCAAAGGCAGATATGCGCCTCTGCCTTACGCGGCGGCGAAGCAGAAATTATTCGCGGGGAGGCAGTTCGCGGCCGCCTTCTTCCAGGCGCTGCAGGAATTTGTCCCGACAGTCATAGCTGCAAAAGCGATATACCTTGTCGCCGTCGCGCACGGAGATATTACCGTCCACTGAAACATAGGTCCCGCACTCGGGATCCTTGACCATTTCACCGGCGGCCACTTTGCGTTCCAAGTCAGCGGCGCTCTCTTCCTTGTTTATCTTTTTTTTCTTAAGCACGTCATTGGCGAAGAGACGGTACAGAACATAGATCGCCACGATCAAAATAAGCCATTTCAACATTCGTTATGCTCCTTTCACCGTTCCGAGCATGCTGCGCCGCAACGGAATATGGCGTATGGTTCGCGCGGAGTTTGTGCTCCACGTCTTTCGGGCGTCCTGCCGCTTCGGACCGCTGACGACATTAGCACAGAGAGGGGAACGCGTCACTGAAAAATTCTGCACCCGTCCAGCCTGTAGTTCAGGCGCGCCAGCCATTGCGTGGCGGCGGTTCCCTCAATGCGGACCTGAGGTGCGATATCCAGAAGAGGCACCAGAGCAAAGGCTCGTTGCGTCAGACGCGGATGCGGTACGCGACAGGCGGGATCGGAACAATGCTCCTCGCCGAAGAGCAGAAGGTCCGCATCAATGGCGCGCGGGCCGTAACGCAAAGCCGGGTCCGGGCTGCGGACACGCCCGAGGGTGCTTTCCAGCCGGAGCATGGCCGCCAACAGACGCCGTGGACGCCATACCGGCGCGAGTATGAGTTCCACCACCTGGTTCAGAAACCAAGGCTGCTCCGTATACCCCTGTGGTTCCGTGCTGTACAAGGGCGACGCCGCACTCAGGCGCAATTCCGGCAGGCGGGAAAGTCCTTCACGAGCCAGCGCAAGCATGGCCTCCGCCTCGGGGCTGTTGGAACCCAGCCCCACATACGCCCGAATCTCTTCATGCAGCGCCGTGTGATTTTCCGTCATAGGTATCGCCGCGAAGGTTCAAAGCAACTGTTTCATGGCCCGCTTGCGGGCGTAAAGACGGCTGTCCGCCCGCTTGATGAGGTCGGAAAGCGTATGGTCCTGGCCTTTTTTGAAAAAAGCGTGCCCCGCCGCAAAACTGAGGCGGGTGGTATTGGCCATATTGTAGGCTTCCTTGCGGTCTTCCAGATCTCGGAGCGCCCGCTCCAAAATGCCGTTGTCGGCGTCGGGCAGAAAAACCGCAAACTCGTCGCCGCCATATCGGTACAGTTTGGCTGTGGCAGGCATGGACTCCTTGAGCAGGAAGGCGAAACTGCGGATCAGCTGATCGCCCGCAAGATGCCCCAAGCTGTCATTGATCAGCTTCAGGTTATTGAGATCAAACAGAACCATAGCCAGCGAATCTATTTCCGACAGACGCCCGGAAAGCTCAAGCAGATCGGTTTCATAGGCGTTGCGGTTGCCCAATTCCGTAAGGCTGTCGGTAAAAGCTAATTGATGGGTGCTGGCTATATATTCATAGGCTTCCTTGCCGAAGCGGAAAGGAAAATACTCGTCCGGGTCTGTAACTTCATAAGGATGGGAAAGGTGCATATGCACCACTTTAAGCCGGTCGCCGAACAGGCGGTAGAAAAAACTCACCCGTTGGTGGCAGCGGATGAAGAGTTTGGTCTCCGGGTCCGACGTCACGTAATAACAGCCGGACACAATACAGGATTCCTCATCCTCATAGGGCACCAGATACTCTTCCTGCTCCATGGTGAAGGTTACGTCCTTCTCCTGGTCCAGAAGCGCCTTGGCCTTATCCAGGCCGGTGACGAACTGGGAACGCAGGGGGCCGATCCACATCACGTTTTCCACAAGCTGGTCCCAGACGAATTCTTCGTCACGGACATAGTGACGGTTCATGATCTCGCTGGTCAGCGCCACGCCGCGCCGCCCCAGCGCGCCAACACTTGCTTCATTGTGAATGATATACATGATGCTTTGAACATAGCCGATTCGTCGGCTGGAGGGAAGCCCGCCAAGCCCCGGACAGCCGTTTTTTTTCTACAGCATTTACCACTTGAAAAGTTCGTTTGCGGCAGGAAAAGCCCGTCTACCCGCATTTCGCGACAAGGATTCGCAGACCAATTCTTGCGCCGAGCGTTGCATGCGTAACGACACGGTTACATCGCCGCAATCACTGTCGCCTTCGCAGGCAAGCTCTGCCTGCTTATGGATAGCGCGCAAAGCCGTTGGCTCATTCTATTCGTGAACTGCTCTAAAAGGGCACTTGCCCGGCGCGGGCAAGGCGGCTAGCATGACAGGCATGGAACAATCGCAAGCTGTCCCTCCCCTCTCCAATCAGCTCCCGGCTTGGCTGGACTATTTACTGGCGCAGCGCGGTCTTTCGCCCCGGACAGTGGAATCCTACGGTCAGGATCTGGAAAGTTTTTTTCTGTTTGAAGAAGAACTGGCCCAAAGCGGCGGCAGTGCCTCCTGCCCGGACGAGCAGGAAATTTTTTTGTATCTGGCCTGGCTGCGGTCCAGAGGCAACACCGGGCGCACGTTGGCCCGCCGCCTTTCCGCCCTGAGGGCGTTCTTCGCCTTTGCCGTGGAGGAAGGAGCCCTGAAAGCCAATCCAGCGCTTTTACTGGAAAATCCCAAGCTACCCCAGCATCTGCCGGAAGTGCTCAGCCGCGAGGAAATGGAAAAACTGCTGGCACTGCCGGATATGGACGAAAAAAGCGGCCGACGCGACCGTTGCATGCTGGAGATGCTCTATGCCGCCGGTCTGCGGGTGTCGGAACTCTGCAATCTGAGTGTGGCCGACCTGGATCTGCAACGGGGACTGGTACGCATATTCGGCAAGGGGGCCAAAGAACGTCTGGTGCCCCTGCATGACATGATCCAGGCTCTGCTGGACGACTATCTGCGCTCCTGGCGGCCGCTGTTTTCCCCCGGCGGCAACCAGCTTTTCGTCAACCGTTCAGGCCGGGCTCTGAGCCGCCAGTATATCTGGAAAATGGTCAAGAAATACACCCTGCTGGCGGGTATCCGTCGAGCAGTCTCTCCCCATACCTTCCGGCATTCCTTTGCCACACACCTGCTGGAAGGCGGCGCGGACCTGCGCGCGGTGCAGCTCCTGCTCGGGCACGCGGACATCAGCGCCACGGAAATCTATACCCATGTCCAGGCGGAACGCCTGCGCGGCATTCATCATCAATTCCATCCCCGGAGCCAGCTGTGAGCGCCGCTACGGCCACTTTGATCACCTGTCACGCCAATGCCGACTTCGACGCCTTTGCGGCCATGCTGGCCGCGCGGCATCTCTATGCGCCCTGCATGCTGCTTTTCCCCGGCAGCCAGGAGCGTGGCCTGCAAAAAGTATACGCCAATCTGAACCCCGCCGCCTATGGCTTTGCCGAGGCCGCCGACCTGCGCTGGGAGGATTTCGACCGGCTGGTACTGGTGGACACCCGCCAGCGCAGCCGTGTGGGGCATGTGGCCCCCCTGCTGGAGCGACCCGGCATACGCATCGAAGCATGGGATCACCACCCCGACTCGCCGGACGATATCGCGGCGGATGCGGTGCATCTGGCCCAGGTGGGCGCGGTGACCAGCCTGCTGGTCCAGAACCTGGAGACGCAAAACGTCCGTCTGGGTAGCGACGAGGCCACGCTGCTGGGGCTGGGCATTTACGGAGACACGGGTTCGTTCACCTACTCCTCCACCACGGCGGAAGATTTTCAGGCCGCAGCCTGGCTGCTCGGCCAGGGCATGGACGTCAATCAGATCAATGAGATGGCGGCCCATGAGTTGACCAGCCTGCACATCCAGGCCTTGAACAGCCTGCTGGAATCGGCGCGTACCTATACCATCAACAATACGCCTGTGGTCCTGGCCGAAGCCTCCATGGAACACTACCTGGGGGACTTCGCCTATCTGGCCCACCGGCTGATGGAAATGGAAAAATTTTCTGTCCTGTTCGCCATCGGGATCATGGGCGACCGCATCCAGGTGGTGGCGCGCAGCCGCAGCGACGCGGTGAACGTGGGCGACATCTGCGCGGAACTGGGCGGCGGCGGCCATGCCTATGCGGCATCGGCCTCCGTCCGTTCCATGACCATCAATGAAGTGCGCGAAACCATTTTGCGCCGTCTGTACGATCAGGCCAATCCGGACAAAACGGCGCGCGAATATATGTCCGCGCCTGCGGTGGGCATTGAATCCGCCTCCAGCATTCAGGAGGCCGACGAGCTGATGCTCCACTTCGGTCTCAAGGCCGTGCCGGTGTTTAGACCGGGCACGCGTTCCTGTGTGGGCCTGCTGGATGCCCAGACCGCTTCCCGGGCCAGCGCTCACGGCCTGGGCGACTCGCCGGTGGAGGACTATATGCAGCGTCGGGTGCGCACCCTGCCGCCCGACGCCAGCCTGAAGGAGCTCACCGCGGTCATCGTGGACGCGCGCCAGCGCCTGGTGCCCATTGTGGAAGGTGAAAAAGTGGTGGGCGTGGTCACCCGCACGGACCTGATCAACGTCTTTGCCGACGAGCCGGGCCGCCTGCTGGACCGCAAAAGCCAGAACAGCAAGGAACGCAATATCGGCAAGCTCATCCAGGACCGCCTGCCGGCTGAAATCCGGGAGCTTCTGCATCTGGCCGGGCAATTGGGCAGAAAACTGGGCCTGCCGGTCTATGCTGTGGGCGGTTTTGTACGGGACCTGCTGCTGGACAGGCCCAATCAGGACATCGACCTGGTGGTGGAGGGCAACGGCATCGCACTGGCCAAGGCCCTGGCGGCTGAATTGAACGGCCGGGTGCGCGAGCATCAGAAATTCCTGACCTCTGTGGTCATCTTCCACGACAGCAAGGGCATTGAGTCGCGCATCGACGTGGCCACGGCCCGGCTGGAATATTATGAATACCCGGCGGCCCTGCCCACGGTGGAACTCTCCTCCATCAAGATGGATCTCTTCCGACGAGATTTTACCATCAACGCCCTGGCCGTGCGTCTGGACAGCACGCCCTTCGGCCAGCTGGTGGATTTTTTCGGAGGCCAGCGCGACATCAAGGAGCGCGTCATCCGCGTGTTGCACACCTTGAGCTTTGTGGAGGACCCCACCCGCTGCCTCAGGGCCGTGCGCTTTGAGCAGCGCTATAAGTTCCGCATCGGCCCGGGAGCGGAAAAGCTGATCAAGAACGCCCTGTCCCTCAAGCTCATGGACCGTCTCTCCGGGGCGCGCCTGTTCAACGAATATCAGCATATCTGCGATGAGGAGGATCCTCCGGCCTGTTTTTCCCGCCTGGACGAACTGGGCATTTTGCAGGCCATTGCGCCCCAGCTCGGCCTGACGCCCAACAGGCGGAATCTTTTGCACCGCCTGAAGGAAATGCTTACCTGGTACCGTCTGCTCTATTTCGATGAAACCGCGCAGGCCTGGCTGGTCTATTTTCTGGGGCTCAACCTTAACATGAACTATGCGGACACTTCAGCCCATTACCTGCGGCTGGGTCTGCCGCAGGTAAAGAAGGCCGAAATCCTGGGGCAGCGTGAACAGATGCGCGCCGTGCGCGGCAAACTGGAGGCCTGGCAGCGCCAGGACGACATGGGCACGGCCAAAGTCAGCGCCCTGTGCGCCCTGTTGCGTCCCATTGCTCTGGAGTGCCTGCTGTATATCATGGCCTCCACGGACAATCCCGGCCTGCAGAAAAACCTCTCGCGCTACATCACCCAATGGCGGCGGGAAAGAGCCGACATCGGCGGTGCGGAACTGCGCCGTCTCGGGCTCGCGCCGGGGCCGCTGTATGGCCGCATTCTGAAAGCCGTACTTGTCGCCAAGTTGGACGGCGAAGCCCCCAACGTGGAAAGCCAGCTCAACCTGGCCCGCCGACTGGCGCAGAATGCGTCCGAAAACAACGATAAACGCCCGTGACCGGAGCATGTGCGAGCAATCAACGCTTGCTCCCTCCTCCCATACAGTGTATGCTAGTCTGGTCATGAAACAACTTTGGGCGCCTTGGCGCATTGAATACATCCTCGGACCCAAGCCCGATACCTGTGTTTTTTGTCTGCCCGATACCACGGACGAAGACGAGGAGCGGCTGGTGCTCTATCGCGGCACGCGGGCTTTTGTGATCATGAATAAATATCCCTATAACAACGGGCATATCATGGTCTGTCCGTACCGGCACATTATGGCTCTTGCCGATCTGGCCGCCGAGGAAACCCACGAAATCATGGATCTGATCCAGCGCTGCACGGTGATACTCAAGGAGCACTTCAACTGCGAGGGCATCAATATAGGTCTCAATCAGGGCCAGGCCGCAGGCGCGGGCATCCGGGAGCATCTGCATTTTCATCTGGTGCCGCGCTGGAACGGAGATTCATCCTTTATGGCCGTATTTGATGAAGTACGTACCATGCCGGAACATCTCAGCCGCACCTATGCGGCTTTGCGGCCCTATTTCAGCCGCGACGGAAAAGAGGCCTGATCGTCTGCCCTCCCCTTCGGTTGCCATCGGATGGAATTGAGCGCGGCGATAACACGAATGGATAGAGCTTCCGACGCGCCTGACAGCGCATTTGCATCTTAATCTGCTTACGATGTGCTCAGCGCTTTGCCGTCAGGCAAAGCGGTTTTCTCAAAATGCCTTGGTAGCGATTCACGCTTGAAATGAGTGAATTACCCTGGTGGTCGCGTGAGCGGACCCCGTGCCCAGGTGCGAGGAAGCGACCGGAGGCGACCTGACGTGCCTGTTAGCCCAAAGGGCTTACGGGCATTGATGGCAGCGATAAACCGCGTTTTAGTATTGCTGTCGGTATCCGTACGGCTCGAAGACTCGCCAACGGCTACCCCTTCCGCGGTACGCGGGCGGCGTAGAGTTTGAAGTGCGTAACATTTCAAACGCAAAATGCGGTAAAAGAATTTTGGGACAGCTTGTAGCCTCGAGGAGTATATCTATGCGGTATGTCAAGGTTCTGTTGCTCGCCATCCTTTTTTTCCTGGCTCTGGTCTTCTTTTTCCAGAACCAGAACGCCCTTTCCCAAAATCTGGTGTTGACGCTCAATCTTTTCTTCCTGCCACCCATGGCCTCCATTCCCCTGCCGTTCTATTTCCTGATCGTAGCGGCCTTTTTTGTGGGCGCCGTGCTGGCGCTCGCCTTCCTGGTCTGGGACAAGGTCAATCTTTCCGCGCGCCTTATGAAGAGCAAGTGGCGCGTCAGCAGCCTTGAGCGCGAAATGGAAAAACTGCGCAAGCAACTGGGCGCGGAAACCTCGCGCAGCTCGTTTTTGCGCAAGACGCAAAGTACTTCGCCCAATGCCGACAAGTCCGCAGGGGAAAACAAGCCCACAGCCGCGCCCAGTGCTCTGCCCGAAGACGTTCAGGCTCCTGATCCCGATAAAGCATAATTGATCCCGCCTGACCGCGCCCGGTCCCCCGGGCGCGGTTCTCTTTTTTATATGGTTTACGCGATGGCGCAAATAGGTTATCGTTTATAACTAAACGATTGCAACACCTTTTAGCGCAGCGTAACTACCATGCCAGAAACTCCCACCAAACTGACGCCCATGTTCGAACAATATATGCACATCAAGGCTGACTACCCTGATGCTTTGCTTTTTTATCGTATGGGCGATTTTTATGAATTGTTTTTCGATGATGCCGTGACTGCGGCGCGCGAATTACAGATCGCACTGACCAGCCGCAGCAAGGACAGCGAAAATCCTGTGCCCATGTGCGGCGTCCCCTGGCATGCCGTGCAGAGCTATGTAGCCCAGCTTATCGATAAGGGCTTCCACGTAGCCATCTGCGACCAGACCGAAGACCCCAAGGCCGCCAAGGGCCTGGTCAAACGGGCCGTCACCTGCGTGATCACGCCGGGCACGGTTCTGGAAGACGCCAATCTGAACACCAAAAGCCACAACTATCTGGGCGCGCTTTGCTACGATACGGGCCAAGGCCGGGGTGGTTTCGCCTGGGCGGACATTTCCACCGGGCAGTGGTCAGGCGTGGAGTTCAAACGTCAGGCAGAGCTCTGGCAATGGGCTCAGAAGCTGGCGCCGCGCGAACTTCTGGTGCCGGAAGGGCTGGAACTGCCGCCCCACTGCCTGCTGGAAGGTGTGCGCATGGTGCGCATGCCCGCCGCGCATTTTGACCTCAAACGCGCCACGGAGCGCACCCTCAGGGCACAGGGCGTACAGGAAGCCGGAGCGCTGGGTCTGCAAGGCAAAAACGAACTGATGCGTTCCTGCGGCGCGCTCTTGGTTTATCTGGATCAAACCCAGAAGCGCGATCCAGATCATCTCATGCCGTTTAAACCGCTGGACCTGAGCCGTCGCCTGCTGATCGACGAAGTGACCGAGCGCAACCTGGAAATCTTTACCCGCCTCAACGGCCGCAAGGGCAAGGGCACGTTACGCCACGTACTGGACGATACCATGACGCCCATGGGCGGCCGCTTTCTGGAAGACATGCTCCGCCATCCCTGGCGGGAGACCGGACCCATCGCGCGCATTCAGGAAGCCGTGGCCTTTTTCCATGACGACGACAACCGCCGCGCCGCATTGCGGGAAGCCCTGCGCGAAGTCTACGATCTGGAGCGCCTTTCCACCCGGATCAGTCTCAATCGCGGCGGCCCGCGTGATTTCATTGCCCTGCGCAACAGCCTCGCCGCCCTGCCCAAGGTCCATAACGCCCTGATCACAAGCACGGACGGCAGTTATGCCACGGAGGCCCAGTCTCTGGGGCACGAATTGCCGCAAAGTCTTTACCAGATAGTCAAAACCTGGGACCATCTGGAGGACTGCACAACCCTGCTGAGTGCGGCCCTGGTGGACAGCCCCCCCACCGTGATTACCGACGGCGGTTTGTTCAAAAGCGGCTATAATGCCGAGTTGGACAAACTGCTGGATCTTGTGGAGCATGGCGAACAAAAACTTCAAGAGTTACTTGAAGAAGAGCAGAAAAAAACCGGCATCGCCAAGTTAAAAATGGGCTATAACCGTGTATTCGGTTATTATTACGAAGTAACGCGGGCTTCCCATTCGGGCCCAATGCCGGAACATTTCATCCGCCGCCAGACCCTGGCCAATGCGGAACGCTTCACCACCGTGCAACTCAAGGAACTGGAAGAAGAGCTGCTTTCCGCCGCGGACAAGCGTAAGAGTCTGGAATACAAAATGTTCCAGGATCTGCGGGAGCATATGGCTCGTCAGCGCGAGCGTATCGTGCACATGGCGGATCTGGTGGCCCAGCTGGATTACTGGCAAAGCCTTGCCCAGGTGGGACGGCAGAACAACTGGTGCCGTCCCCGGCTCACGGACAGCGCGCATCTGGACATCCGCGAAGGTCGCCATCCGGTGGTGGAAGGCATGCTGGGCAGCGCCAACTTTGTGCCCAATAATTTCCGTCTGGACCAGAAGCGCCGCCTCTGCCTGTTGACCGGCCCCAATATGGCGGGCAAGTCCACGGTGCTGCGGCAGGTTGCCATTATTTGCCTGCTGGCCCAGATGGGTTCCATGGTCCCGGCGGCCGAGGCCACGCTGGGGCTGGTGGACCGTCTCTTTTCCCGCGTGGGCGCTTCGGATAATCTGGCCCAGGGTCAGAGCACATTCATGGTCGAGATGATGGAAACCGCGCGCATTCTGCGCCAGGCCACCCGGCGCAGCCTGGTCATTCTGGACGAAATCGGGCGCGGCACCAGCACCTATGACGGCGTGGCCCTGGCCTGGGCCGTTGTGGAGGATCTGGCCAGGCGCGCCGGCGGCGAACTGCGCACGCTTTTCGCCACGCACTACCATGAGCTCACGGCGCTGGAGGGACGCATTCCCGGCGTTTTCACCATGAATATCGCCATTCGCGAGTACAACAACGACATTCTGTTCCTGCATAAGCTGGTGCCCGGCCCGTCGGACCGCAGCTACGGCGTGGAGGTGGCGCGTTTGGCGGGCGTGCCCGTCCCCGTGGTGCAGCGGGCCAGGACCATCCTGGCCGGTCTGGAGCGGGGCCGCGAAGGCTCGCGTAAAGCCGTGTCCGTGGCGTCCATGTCCCTGCCCGGCCTGGATCTGCCTAAAGCGAAACCGGAAGCTGACGCCGATCTGCCGGAAATCAATGCCGCGCCGCCCGCAGCGGAACATCCTCTGGTGCGCTTGTTGTACGATCTCACGCCGGAGACGCTCAGCCCGCTGGACGCGCTCAAACTTCTGATGGAATGGAAAAGCCTCTGGGGCACGGAGCCGGATACGGATGCCAATGACGGCGATCAGAACGAGGAAGCATGAGCGACGCCAATCCCTGGTCGGTCATTCAGTTCATCGCTGAAAAGCGTATTGAAGAGGCGCAGGCCAAGGGAGAATTCGACAATCTCCCCGGCCGGGGCAGGCCTCTGGAATTGGAGGATATGAGCCATGTGCCCGAGGAATTGCGCATGGCCTATAAAATCCTGCGCAATGCGGGCTGTCTGCCGCCGGAACTGGCCGAGCGCAAGGAGATCAGCCGCCTTGTGGATATGCTGGAACAGTGCGAGGATGAGCAGGAACGCGTGCGCCAGATGCAGAAACTGCGCTTCATGATCCAACAGGCCCGGATGCGCCGCCAGCACTCCATCCAGATTGAACAGGATGATCCCTACTATGCGCGTCTACTGAAGCGGATCACCGTTCTGAGCAAGCGGCATCAGAAGTAAGTGCACTTTGAAATCACTTCAGGGTCTGTAGTCCTTCGGACAACGGCTGCCGCATGCAGCGAGCGGGCAAAAAGGCATAGTGTCAGCAGACCCTAGTACAAATCCGCGTCTGCGGGCATGCGCTCCCAATAAATCCGGCCTTTTTTACGGTACTTGCGCAGCAGCACATAGACACTGCCCGGACCGCCGTCATGGGATTGCGCCGTGCAGAAAGCCAGCACCACCCGCTTGAAAGGATCCTGAGTCAGCCAGCTTTGCAGCTTTTCACGCAGCACCCCCATCCCGTCAGGCGAATTGCGACCCCGCCCGGGCACCACCAGCACAGTGCGAAGCCCCTTGTACCAGCAGCCGCGCATGAAACCCCGCAGGGCTTCAAAAGCCTGCACGGCATTCAGGCCGTGCAGATCCAGATGCGCTTCCGGACTCAGCCCACCGGCACGCAGCTTGTTCATGATCATCTGATCCAGGCCCACCACATGCCCCTCCAGATATTCATCCGTAAAGGAAAGGGCGAACTCCAGCTTGCCGTCCATGAAATCCTGCAGACTCAGCTCGCCCTGCGGCGGCGGGGTGGTCGGTTGCGGTTCAGGGCTGACTTCGCGGCCCCTCGCCTGCAAGGGACGCACTTCTCCCATGACCCGCAAAAAAGCCAAGGCGTCAGCGTCGTCCGCGTTGGCGGTCGCCTGCTGCTGCGTCGCTTTCCCTGCCGCTTCCGGCTCCACAGGACCGGCCTGCTCTCCACAAACACGCTCTGGGGCAACAAATGTCCTTTGCGCGGCCTCGCCCGCAGCGGCCCGGTTCTCTTTACGGACCTTTTTGCGCCCACCGGCGTCAGGCAGGGAGCACTGTTCTTCCAGACGGAAACCATGCGTACCGCCTTTTCCTTTTTTACCTTCCCGCCGCACGCGACTCATGGCTTGCATGAACAGCTCAGTTTCTTCGGGATTCAGTGTGGCATCATCCACGTTATCCTGCGCTGCCCCCGCGTGCACCCGCTGTTTTCCCCGCCCTTTCTCCGGTCGCAAGACGCATTTTTTCGCTGCGGCGGCTTTTTTTCTGTCGGGAAAATTCTTGAGATCCAGAGCGCGGAAAGGATTTTCCGCAAAAATATCATTGTCGGACATGGCGATACCGGAGGACTTTCATAAATGGTAAAAAAAGCCGCGGCATGGCCGCGGCTCAACACTGTCGTCTGCAGAAAACTTATGGCGCTTTGGGGGCGTCAGCCGGTGCCTGGCCGCTCTGCGGAACCGCCGCAGGCTGCTGCGGCGCGGGAGCGACCTGCCCGGCATTCTGATCGGGCTTGGGCGCGGGAGTCACAGGCGCAGCCGGGGCCGGAGATGCGGGTTCCTCAATCTTGACGTTCAGAATGGTGGACTCGCTGCTGGGACGGGAACTCGTCACATAGGTGTAGCTCAAAGAGGTGATCATGAAAATGACGGCCATCAGCGTGGTAAGTTTGGCCAGAATGCCTCCCGCGCCGCCGCTGCCGAACACCGAGGTGTTGCCGCCGCCGAAAATAACGCCCATGCCTTCCTTACCCGATTGAAGCAGGACCAGAATAACCAGCAATACGCACACAATGATATGCAGCGTAAGAATAAGAGTCTGCACGAATTCCTCCTCACCACCCGGCACAACCCGGCGGCGCGCCAGAAAAAAGGATACACCGGCCTCACATCGCGCAAACGCCGCGCGACAACCCGGTAGTTGCGTATGCCCCGCCGTCAATCAACGAAGCCGTAATCAAAGCGTCCCGACCCAGCTGCTTCCGCCTGCGGGCAAACGCGGCGGGACGGGCGTTCACTACGATCCGATAATCTGCAGGAAACTTTGCGCCTCTAAAGAAGCGCCTCCTACCAGAAGACCGTCCACATTGTCAAGCCCGACCAGGGCGGAAGCATTGTCCGGTTTGACGCTGCCGCCATACAGAATGGGCAGTTCCGCAGCCGTTGCGCCGATCAGGTCCGTAAGCAGGGCGCGCAGAACAGCATGCGCCTCCTGTACCTCCACCGGGCCAGCGACCTTGCCCGTGCCGATAGCCCAGACAGGCTCATAGGCAAGGGCGAGCCGACCGGGCAACGTCCCGCGCAGGGCTTCCGGCAGAGGCTCCAGAGCCGTGGCAAGCTGGCGGGCAAGCACGTCCCTGAGTTGCCCCGCCTCACGCTCATGCAGCATTTCCCCCACGCAAAGCATGACCTTAAAGTCCTGCGTCAGGGCAAAAGCCGTCTTGCGGGCCACCAGCTCATCGCTTTCATCAAAGATATGGCGGCGTTCGGAATGACCGGCCAGAACCCATGTCGCGCCCGTATCACGCAGCATGTCCGCTGAGATCTCGCCGGTAAAGGCGCCCTGCTCCGCAGGATAAAAATTCTGGCCGCCCACAGCCAGATTTTTCTTGCCGGTAAAGGCCTCCGCCACGGCAGTTATGTCCGTGAACGGCGGAAACACCAGCACCAATCTGTCGTGAGGCGTTCCGTCAGCCAGAGCTTCGGCCAGTTCTCGAGCGGTTTGCGCGGCTTCAACACGGGTTTTGTACATCTTCCAGTTGGCGGCGATGATTTTTTGCATAACAGCACCTTTGGCTGGGATCATTCTTGCAGAAGGCAGACATAGATAAGCGCATCTTCGCCGGTATCCGTATAGTAACGCGGGCGCACGCCCACTTGGCGGAAACCGCTGCCCTGATACAGACCGATGGCCGCGTGATTGCCCACGCGCACCTCCAGCAGAACTTTTTGCATACCCATTTTGCGGGCCACTTGCAAGGCCATGCCCAGAATCCGTCGCCCGAAGCCCTTGCGGCGCTCTTCGGGCCTGACGGCCAGGTTGAGTATTTCCAGCTCGTCCAGGGTATGGTATACGGACGTATAGGCCAGCAGGTCCATACCCCGAAAAAGGCCGAAAGCCGCGAAAGCCGGTTGCTCAAATGCCGCGCGGCACTGCGCCTCGGACCAGGGCAGGGAAAAACAGCGCTGCTCAAGCTCCCGCATGGCCACGGCATGACGCGCGTCAAGGCGCTGGAAGGCTACCGGGACCGACGCGTCAGAAGAAACGGATGCATACATGGATCAAAGCCTTTATCCGGGATTGAAAAACGCCGCTTCTTTCCTGGAGGTGGTGGACGGGCGCAATGCGCCGCTCTGCATCATGGCTGAAAAAGACGTGCTGCGCCAGCGTCTGCGTCATCGCGCCACGGCCCTGCTGATCCGCGACAGCACGGGCCGGGCCTTACTGAGTTTCCGCGAGGGACAAGGCTGGGGCTTTTCGTCCTTTGCCATGGTGCGGGCCGGGCAATCTTTTGAAGAGTGCGCCCGCGACATGCTCCAGGAGGACTGGGGCGAGCAAGGCGGACGTTTATTGTCTCTGGGCCTCTGCCCGCCCTGCCGGGAAAGCCGCCAAGCCTTTGTGGCCCTGTTTGAAGCCCGCCTGCCCGCCGCCCTGGCCGTCCAAAAAGCCCTGGATCCGGACCGGAGCATGCTGCTGGACTATGATGAACTCAAGGGCCTGGGCGCGCATTTCGGCGATTTGCTCTCGCCGTTTATGCGGGTGGCCGTTCAGGGCGGCTACGTGCGCCCGCGCTGAACCTACAGCATTTCCCGTTTGATAATATTATACATTTCAAACTGTACGTCGCCCGCGTGCTGCGGAAGCGGCAGCCGTTGGCGAGGCTTCGTGCCGCAGGATACCGACAGGAATGCCTTCGATCGCATCCTTGCACGCGGGCACCAGAGCAATCCACATTTGAAATGAGTGAATTGCTCTAATTCCGGGAAGACTCAGGCCGTTTTCAGCAGAAGCGCCGCCATGGCGTCGTGCAGACGGCCGTTGCTGGCAAGAAGCGCTTCGCCGAAGCACAGAGGCTCATTGCGCAGATTGCTGACCCTGCCGCCCGCTTCTTCCACCAGAAGCCAGCCCGCCGCCATGTCCCAGGGCTTCAGGCCCGCCTCATAAAAGGCGTCCAGACGACCACAGGCCAGATAGGCCAGATCCACCGACGCGGCCCCGATGCGCCGCAGGCCCTGGGTTACGGGCAGGACGGCGGCGAGCCGCTCCAACACTTCCGGCAGACGCGCGGTCACATCATAGGGAAAGCCCGTGCCCACCAGCGCATCGGCAAGTGTGGCGGCTTCGGAAACGGCAATGGGCCGGTCGTTGCAGAAAGCCCCCTGCCCGCGTACGGCCCGGAAGCATTCGTCCAGCATGGGCACATTGACCACGCCCAGAACCACCCGATCTTCCTGCCAGAGCGCCACGGAAGTGCCGACCTGCGGGATGCGGTGCACGAAATTGGTGGTGCCGTCCACCGGATCGATAATCCAGCAAAGCGAGCCCGGCTGCTGGTCCGCGGCACTGCTCTCTTCAGCCATAAATGACGCCTCGGGCAGCAGGGCGGCCAACTTTTCCTTGAGAAAGGCCTCCACAGCCAGATCCGTTTCCGTCACCAGATCAATGCTGCCCTTATGCCGCACACAGCGCGGCCGGGACCAGTGATCGCGGATGATGGCGCCGCTCCGACGCACGATATCCACGCACTCGCGCAAAATGGACGCCGCCTGGAACATGGCAAATCCTTGTCAGTTGATGAACACAGAGTGATAGGCCCGGCGGTCGAGCATGGCCCTGGCCGTGCCGCGCAGAACGGTGGTCAGCGGCTCTTTGTCCACAAAGACCTTGAGGCGGGTCTCGCGGGCGATGAATTGATCCAGCCCCTTGAGCAGAGAACCGCCTCCGGCCATGAGCATGCCGTTGCGGTAGATATCGGCGGAAAGTTCGGGCGGCGTTTTTTCCAAGGCACGCAGCACGGTTTCCAGAATGGCCTGTATGGGTTCGCGCAGGGCTTCGCGGATGTGCCCCTCGCTCACCGTCACCACTCTGGGCGTGCCCTGCACCAGGTCCTTGCCGGAGACTTCCAGGGCCGGGGCATTGGCTTGGGGCATGGCCGAGCCCAGGATTTTTTTGACATTCTCCGCTGTGTTTTCGCCCAAATCCATGCGGAACACATCGCGCATATAGCGCTGTACGGCCAGATTCATGGCATCGCCGGCCACCCGGATGGACTGGGCGTTGGCGATGCCCCCCAAGGAAATGACCGCCACCTCGCTGGTGCCGCCGCCGATGTCCAGCACCAGATTGCCCAGCGGCTCGTGAATGGGCAGGTCGGCCCCGATGGCTGCGGCCATGGGTTCCTCCACCAGGCTCACGTCGGCCGCGCCCGCCAGCAGGGCGGCATCTATGACGGCCTTTTTTTCCACCTGCGTGATGCCCATGGGAATGCAGATGACCATGGAGGGCTTGACCAGACGCAGGCCGTCGATGGCCTTGCGCACGAAATAGGCGATCATTTCGCGGGTGACGTCAAAATCCGCGATGACCCCGTCCTTCATGGGGCGGATGGCCCGGATGCGCTGAGGCGTGCGGCCCAGAAATTCCTTGGCTCCGGCGCCCACGGCCAGAACGGCGTTTTTTTGCACGTCAATGGCGACCACCGACGGCTCATTAATCACAATGCCGTGGGTCCGGGTATAGAGCAGGGTGTTGGCCGTGCCCAGATCCATGGCAATGTCTTTGGAAAAAAAGCGAAAAAAACGCTGCAGGAACATAATTACAGTTCTTTGCGCGGCGGCATGGGCGCGGTATCCGGGTCATAGGCCTGCGGTCCGTCGCTGTGCACCTGGGCCTTGGGCAGCATGGTCCGCAGGCGGGTTTTGAGGTACAGATTCTCCAGAAAAAGCGCCAGATGATCCACTGCCTGGCGCACGAAGCTGCGCATGCTCTCGTCGATCTGGCGGGGACTGGTGTGCGCCAGGCACAACACGCCGCGCGTGCTCTTATTGACCATCACCGGCATGCACATGGCGGCCTGAAAATCCGGCATGTCCGGCAGCTTGCCGAACAGTACTGAAGCCGGAGCCCCCTCCACGCCCTCGGCCACCACGGGCTGGTCGTTGCGGAACACCCAGCCGGTAATGCCGCTGCCCATGGGCAGGATCAACGGTTCGCCGTCCATCAGCAGCAGGCGGGCCGACTCGCACTCCACGCAATACGTTTCGCCGGGCGCGTCCACCGAAGCAAAGGCGCAGTAGTCAAAGCCCGTGGCGTCGGCCATGGTGCGCAGATAATTCTGCAAGAATTGGGGCCAGCGTTTGTAGCGGAAGCGCAGGTCCTGAATAACGCCCAGTTCGGCGAAGTAGCGGGGAATGTCCCCGGCCAGTTCCTGTCGGCCGCGGCTGCCCTGCTGGCGGGAGATCAGCTCCGCGAAGAGCTGCAGTATCTTGTGGTCCTTGTCGGAAAAGGAATACTGCCGCTTGCTGTCCACGCACAGCGCGCCGCCCGTGGGCACCGGGCAGCCCATGAAAGCCTTGATGCTGGCTTCCTCGCCGTCGGCGTAATAGCCCAGATTGCTCTGGCGCTGGTCGAAATTGGGCACCAGCAGGGGCTGCCGATTGCGGATGATCCAGCCCACCAGTCCCCTGCCCGGCAGAATGGAGACGTCGGGAGAAATCTTGTCGCCCAGACTGAAGGCCGCGGACAGATAGTGGGCCTCGCCTTCCTCGTCGGGCAGGAACAATACGGCCGAATAGGCGTCAAAAACACTACAAACAATGCTCAGAATATGTTTTTCAAGAGAATTTGCGGTCATAGCGCGTGGGGTTGAAGGTGACGGGGCGCGGCGGCCTAGGCAACGGCCCGCACACGCTGGCTTGTTGTAGCAAAGCGTTTCCGGCGTCGCAACTGCTTTTGCGCCGCGCGCGGGCCGTGCGCCGTAAGGAAAAAACGGAGCGGAAAATCCGCAAAGCCATACTCTGCGTACTGGAATTATTCCGAAAAAAAGGGTAACAAAATAAAAAAAGTTGTTACAGGAATCGCGGATGATAAAATGGCAAGAGGTTTTCAGCAAAGACGGGCTGCCCTGGCAGGATGCCGCGACGTTGTCCGAACCTGTTGCCGTCAGCGACCTGGACGGTCTCAAGCGCTTTCTGGACGCCGTCCATATCCGTTTCTGCCTTGTCAAACCCTATCAGGAAAATAAAAATTATCCACTGGTGGAAGGGCGCGAGCTGCTGCCCTCCTTTGACAACGACATGTTCGAATACAAGGACCTGCCGGGCTTCGCCCTGGTGGCCTTTGCCCGCCAGCTGGACTATTTTTCCGAGATATTTCAATTCGACAAACTGCACCCGGTCATCACCGAGGCGGACGGCGCCTGCTGCCCGCTGGAAAATCAGGTCATTGACCTGAACATTCAGACTCTGGCGTCGCGCCTGCCGCGCATTCATCAGGATATTTTCCGCCAGCAGTTCCGTTACGTGGATACGGTTCTTCTGGATAATTATCCTTCCCTCATGCCCTATCTGCTGAACATGGACAGAGCCCAGGTGCTGGCCTGGGATGCGGACAAGTTCTTTCATCTGGCCGGGGTCTTCGCCTCCTTCCCCTCGGACATCGACAGCGAGCTCAAGCGCTTCGGCATCCGTATCGGCAAGTTCGTCTACGGCGACAGCGACATGTATGAACGCAACCGCATGTTCGTCTATCAATACCTCATGGAACTGTACGGCTTTCCCATCGTCTCGGAGCGACGCACTTCCAGTGCGCTCTTCGCCCGCAAACTGCACAAGATGGGCGAGCGTTTTCTCTTGCGCGTCATGGGCCAGACCGACCGCACGCTGACCACGTACATCTCCAACGGCGAAAACCGACGCTATCCCATGCTGGAAAAAATAGCCCTGGTGGCTGTGGACGAAGATCAGGAAGAGGCCCTGGACATCATCGACAAAGACGGCTTTTTTCTGGACAAGGCCAAGCGGGTGGTGATCATCCGGATCACCTACCGCCAGCACCGTTTCGACTCCAGCAACGTGCGCCAGGACCGCGCCCTTTCCGTGGCCGGTCAGGAAGTGCTGCACCCGCTCACCGGCGAACCTCTGCGCGGCCTGAACATCATCAAGGACGCCAGCAATATGTTTTTGCGCCTCAACGATATCGTCCGGGGCGAATTCACGGGCCGCATTGTCTACAAGCGTACGGAAGTGGTGGAAAACACCGACACGGACGAAAAACGCCTCAAATTTCTGTACACCTGGCTGAGCAAGCACCAGCGCCGGATGATCAGCTACAGCGACGAATTTTTCGCCAATGTCAGCAAAGTCCTGTCCGGTTATCTTTTCGCGCCGGAAAACAGCGAAGTGTTCGATAACATGCGCGACCTGTACCAGGAAGTCTGCACGCGCTTCAGCTATATTCAGCAGGCCCGGCGAGTGCGCATTCTGGAAGACATCTGCCAGCGCACTTTCAAGGGCGCGCGCATCACCTACCGGCAGATGATGCGCGAGGCCGTGGATCTGCTTAACGAACTCAAATTTGAGATCGTCAATTTCTTCCCGGCGCTGGTGGACGACATCATCGGCTGCGTGGAAAAAATTCTGCGCGACCGGTATTTGCAGCGTAATTATCTGGATGTGCCTGAAAGCTCGCTGACCAAGGCCGGCTTGGAAATACGCAAGAACTACGGGCGCCTGGTCTCGCTGCAGGACGGCTTCAAGGCCGTGCGCAAGGCGCGCCTGGGCACGGAAGCCAAGGTAATGAAGGAAGTGATTGTGGCATGAGCGGACCGTTTTTTTATCTGCCGCCCGAAGCCTGGGGGCGGGAAGTCAGCCTGGAAGGGCAGGAAGCCAAGCATCTGGGACAGGTGTTGCGCCTTGTGCCGGGCGACGAGGTGAGTTTGCTGGACGGGCAAGGCCGCACGGGTCGCTTTGCTGTCCGCGCGGTGAGCAAAAAAAGCGCCCACCTGGAATGCCTGCGTGAATCTTTTACGCCCCGGCCCGCATCCCTGGCTGTCATGGCTCTGGCCTTCAGCAAGGCCGTGCGGCGCGGTTTTTTTATGGAAAAGGCCGTGGAACTGGGCGCGCATGCCGTCTGGCTCTGGCAGGGCGACCACAGCCAGGGCAAACTGCCGGCCGGCGCGCGCGATTCCTGTCAGGGGCAGATGATCGCCGGCGCCAAGCAGAGCGGCAACCCCTGGCTGCCGGAAGTGCGGGCTTTGACCGGGGGCGTGGACGAGCTTGTGGAACTTTCCCGCGTCGCCGACCAGCGTATTCTGCCTTGGGAAATGCAGGAAAATGTGCCCATGCTGACGCCGGATCTGGCGGGCAGGACGGGTGTGACCGTCTATATCATCGGGCCGGAGGGCGGTTTTTCCGCGCGGGAACTGGATGCCCTGCGCGCGGCGGGTTTTGCGGCGGTCAGCTTGGGAGCCCGGATTCTGCGTTGTGAAACGGCTGCCACCCTCTGCCTGGGCATTCACTGGTGGGCCTCGCAATTGCCGGGCCGAAATGCGGAACACGCGGAGAGCTGAACATGGCTATCAGCAAGCCGCTGCCCGAACGCATGCGCCCCGACGATGTGGCGCAGTTCTTGGGTCAGAGCCATCTGGCGGATCGGCTGCGTTCATTAATGCAGGCCAAGCGCCTGCCCAGCCTGCTTTTTTTCGGCCCTCCCGGCTGCGGCAAATCCACCCTGGCCCTGCTGCTGGCTAAATCCACGGGTAAAAAATATCTGCGGCTCAGTGCGCCCGAGGCGGGTTTGCAGCATTTGCGCCGCGCTCTGGCCGGGGTGGAAATTCTGGTGCTGGACGAACTGCACCGTTTTTCCAAAGCGCAGCAGGATTTCTTTCTGCCCTTGGTGGAATCGGGCGAGCTGACCCTGCTGGCCACGACCACGGAAAATCCTTCTTTCAGTGTCACCCGCCAGCTCCTTTCTCGCCTGCATGTGCTGCGCCTGCGCCCTCTGGGCCGGGCTGAGCTGATGCAGCTGGCGCGGCGCGGCGCGCAGGATCTTCAGGTAGAGTTGAACGATGAGGTGCTGGACCTGTTGGCGGGAGTGGCCCACGGCGACGCCCGCAGCCTGCTCAATCTTGTGGAATACGTGGCAGCCCTGCCCGAGGACAAGCGTGACCTGGAGCAGATCAAGGCAGCCCTGCCCGAAGTGCTGGTCCGCCACGACAAAGACGGCGACAGCCATTACGAACTGGCCTCGGCCCTGATCAAATCCATTCGCGGCAGCGATGTGGACGCGGCTCTCTATTATTTGGCCTGCCTGCTGGAAGGCGGCGAAGACCCCCGTTTCGTCTGCCGCCGCCTGATTCTTTCCGCCTCCGAGGACGTGGGGCTGGCCGACCCCGGCGCTCTGCCCCTGGCTGTGGCCTGCCAGCAGGCCGTGGAGTTCGTGGGCATGCCGGAAGGTTTCATCCCCCTCGCCGAAACCGTGGTCTATCTGGCCCTGGCCCGAAAAAGCAACGCCTCCTATGCGGCCTACCTCAATGCCGCGCGCGAGGTGAAGCTCAACGGCGCACGGCCCGTACCCCTGCATCTGCGCAATCCTTCCACACAAATGCAGAAGGAATGGGGCTACGGCAAGGAATACAAATATCCCCACAATTACCCCGATTCCTGGGTGGAACAGCCCTATCTGCCGCCCGAACTGGAGGGCAGGCGCTTTTACCAGCCGCGCGACAACGGCGAGGAGCCGCGCCTTTCCCAGTGGTGGCGCAAAATCCATAAAATCAAAAAGACGGATGAGCAGTCATGATCCCCCAGCATGTTGACGGCGTTTTTCTTAAAAAATTCCTCACCGGCGACGTTTACCGCAGCCCGGAAGTCCGGGCGGGCGCGTTCAGCCGCCTGCTGCCCTCGCTCTCCTTTTACAGCCGCCTTTTTCTGGGGCCCGTTCGCTGGCTCTGTCGCCGGGCCTCTCAAGGCAGATGCGACGACGCTGCCTGGGTTTATGCCAGTATCTGGACGGCGGATCTCATGGAACGCATGGGCTGCCCCATTGAGGTGGAAGGCATGGACGCCATCAATGCCGTGGACGGCCCCTGCCTCTTTGTGGCCAACCACATGAGCACTCTGGAAACGTTCATGCTGCCGGGCATGATTCGCCCAAGGCGCCCCGTGACCTTTGTGGTTAAGAAAAGCCTGACCACCATGCCCTTTTTCGGTGCGGTAATGCGCTCGCGCGACCCCATCGTGGTAGGCCGGGTTAACCCCCGCGAGGATCTTTCGGCCGTACTGAACGGCGGCGTGGAACGTCTCAAAAAAGGCGTTTCCATCATTGTTTTTCCGCAGAGTACGCGATCCAGCGTCTTTGACGAGCGGCACTTCAACAGCATCGGCGTCAAGCTGGCCCGGAGGGCCGGGGTGCCCATCGTGCCGCTGGCGCTCAAGACGGACGCCTGGGGCCAGGGTAAAAAAATCAAGGAGCTGGGACCAGTCAAGGCGGGCATGACTGTACGCTACCGTTTTGCCGGACCCATATGCGTCCAGGGCCAGGGCAAGGAAGAACACACCGCCATCTGCAACTATATTTCCAGCACCCTGGCCGTCTGGCAGGAACGGGACGGCATCAACCGCTGACCTGTCGACCCGGCCCCGGCTGAAAAATTCTCCGTGGCCGCAGCCTGACAGGCGTGCGGCACCCGCCCTGCACGGCAAGTGCGGCAAATGCAATGAAAACGCAGAGCCGAGCGGAGAACGCTGAGACTGAGCCGGAGGTTTCAGAAATAAAAAATGGAAAAGGGCTTGCGTGGATACGCAAGCCCTGAATTTCCTGGTCGGGATGGCGCGATTTGAACGCGCGGCCTCAGCGTCCCGAACGCTGCGCTCTAGCCAAGCTGAGCCACATCCCGTTAAGAAAGGCACTTTACGCCGGACGAATACATTTGGCAAGGCTTTTTTTTGTTTGTCAAATCAACCCTCCTGGCGTAACATGGCCGATGTATTCTCGGAACGCGGGAAAACTTCATTCCGGAGCGAGCGTTTTTATGATCCGTGTCCTTGTTGTGGATGATTCAACTTTCATGCGCCATGCCCTGGTTTCCCTCTTGGAGCAGGATCCGGAAATCAAAGTGGCCGGTACGGCACGCGACGGCCAGGAGGCTCTGCAGAAAGCCGGAGAGCTGGACGCCGACGTCATGACTCTGGATGTGGAAATGCCGCGTCTTGACGGCCTGGCGACCCTTCAGGAACTTATGAAAACGCACCCCATGCCGGTGCTGATGGTCAGTTCGCTCACGGAAAGCGGCGCTGAAAGCACCTTGAAAGCCATGGAATACGGGGCTCTGGATTTTATTCTCAAAACCATGAGCAACGACCGCGATTGTTTCGGGGACGAGTTGCGTCGCAAGGTCAAGGCGATTGCCCGTAAAAAAACCATCGTCAAGCTGAAATACCGCCGCATCAACCATATCGTGCAACCTCTTGCCCATCGCAGCCAACCTTCGCAACCCGCGGACTATGTCCAGACGCCCTGCCACGGACCGCGCGATCTGGTGGTCATCGGCGTTTCCACGGGCGGACCGCCGGTCGTGCAGAAAGTTCTTTCCGCCCTGCCCGCTGATCTTCCGGCCTGCATCCTCATCGCCCAGCATATGCCGGCCACCTTTACCGGTCCTTTTGCCAAGCGCCTGGACAGCGTATGCAAAATCTCGGTTTCCGAGGCGGTCAACGGCGACAAATTTAAAAACGGCCACGCCTATGTCTGCCCGGGCGGCAAGCATATCGGCGTGCGCATGCGCGGCCCCCTGCCCGAAGTGGCCGTGACCGATGAGCCGCGCGACGCGCTGTACAAGCCCACAGTCAACGTGCTCATGGAAACGGCGGGGCGCTGTCTTGGGCGCCGTACCATGGGGGTCATGCTCACGGGCATGGGTTCCGACGGCTGCGAAGGGGCCCGTATTCTCAAGGAAAAGGGTGGCTGCCTCATTGCCCAGAATGAGGCATCCTGCGTGGTCTACGGCATGCCCAAGGCCGTGGTGGACGCCAGACTCGCCAATCTGATTCTGGATGCCGACGATATAGCTCAAGCCATTATCTCTACGGTCAAAGGCTGACCCGTATTTCATCAGGATACCCCACTATGAGCATGGAAAATTCGCAATACAGCGCGGCGCAGATTCTCGAAGCCCTTCGATCCGGTGACAACGACAACGCCCGCAGCGCGGCTTTCAGCGCGGGCGATATGGGCATGGAAGAGGCTGTGCCTCTGCTCTGCGAACGAATCAAAAGCGAAAACATCGGCGTGCAGGAAGCCGCGGAATACGGCCTGCGCAAAATACGCGGGCCGCAAGCCATTGAGGCTTTGCTGCCTTTGCTGCGTAGCGACGAAGCGCCGGTGCGCAATGTAGCCATGGATATCCTGCGGGAAATCGGGGTGGACAGCATTGAAAGCATGCAGCCCTACCTCCGCGACGACGATCCCGACCTGCGCATCTTCATCGCCGATATTCTAGGTTATTGCCGCAGCCACCAGTCCGCGCTGCTGCTCGGCGACGCGCTGCTCAAGGATCCGGAAGTCAATGTGCGCTACCAGGCGGCCGTCAGTCTGGGCAACCTGGCCTTCCCCGAGTCCGTGGGCGACCTCTGCCAGGCCATGCACGATGAGGAATGGGTGCAGTTTGCCGTGGTGGAGGCCCTGGCCAAAATCAAGGATCCGTCAGCCATCAACGCTCTGGTGCAACTGCTACCGCAATCTTCCATGCTGGTCAGCTCGGCCATCATTGACGCGTTGGGCGGTCTGGGCGACATCAAAACCATCCCTCTGCTGTTCAATTCTCTGGAAAACGTCAGCGTGATTCTGCGCCACAAGATCGTCAAGGCCATTGTCCAGATTCTGAGCGGGCGCTCGCTCTCCCTCCTGGCCGCCAAATCCCAGGAGCGCCTGCGCGCCTACCTCCTGGATGCGCTTTCCGACAATGACGAGGATATTCAGATGGCCGCCCTGCAGGGCCTCAGCGCCATCGGCAAGGAAGAGGCCAGCAGCGCCATCCTCGACTTGGCATCCGAGCTGGACCCGGAACGTAAGGCCGAGCTGTATGAGGCCGCCATCAGGGCCCTGGCTTCCATCGGCTACAACGATATTGTGCGCGACGCCTTGCGTAGCGCGGACGAAAATCGGATCATGATCGCCATGGAAGCCTGCCAGCTCATGGATGACCACCGCCCGGTGGAGGAAATCAAGAACCTCTTCTGGCGCGTGAGCCGCGAACTGCAACGAGCCGCCGTGGCGGAAGTGGCGCAGTTGGGCAGTTGCGACGATATGCCCTTCTTCCTCTCCATCATCGACGAATGCGAAGATGCAGAAGTGCTTAAAAGCGCGTTGGTCTTTTTCGGCAATCAGCATACCTGTCCGGACGTGGAGGACGTGGTCTTCAGCCAGCTCGAACACCGCTATGTGGACGTGAAGGAAATGGCCCTGGAGGCTTGCATCAACCTGCACAGTTCCAAGTTGAACGAGCGCTTCAAAGAGCGCTTCCGCAGCGACGATGCCATGCAGCGCATGATGGCCGTGTATGCTCTGGGGCGTTACAGCGTGTCCGAGAACCTTTCGGAAATCACGGAAGCTTTGGAGGACGCGGATCCCGCCATCCGCCGGGTGGCGGTGGAGTCCTTTCTGAACATGGGCGGCGCGGCGGAGCGCTATCTGCCTCGCCTGCTGCCCCGGTTGTTTGACGAAGACAAAGATGTGCGCGTGGCACTGGTGGATCTTCTGGGGCAAATCGGCACATCGGCGGTCATGCCGCATCTGGTCACCGCCCTCAGGGATGAGAACGACTGGGTACGTATCCGCGCCATTGAAGCCTTGGGCGTGAATAAAAATACCGAAGCCGTGCCCACCCTGGCGCAGATGCTGGAACACGCGAGTCCCATGATCGCTTTTAAGATCATTGAAGCGCTGGGCAGGATCGGCGGCAATGTCGCCTTCAGCGTATTGCTGGGCATGATGGATCACGAAGATCTCGAAATCCAGCATGCGGCGGCTGATGCCGTGGCCGCCATTCAGGCGGAACAGGAGTAATTATGGCTACCCCTCCCACGCTTTTTCCCAAAACGTCCTTATTCAAAAACGGCGAATCGGACTCCAAGGCAGAGGCCTCCGAGAATAAGCCCGGCGCTCAACCCGCCGCCACGGGCGCTACGGAGCGGCCCACCTCGCTGTACAAGCCCAGACAGCCATCCGCGTTTTCCGGCGCCGGACAAAACCAGCCCGGATCGGCTTTCAGAACGCCTGCCCCGGCCGCTGACGCACCCGCGAGCTCGCCGTTCAGATCCGCGCAAAGTACACCCGCCACTCCCCAGACCGGCACGCGCCCGTTTTCCACTTTCCGACCCGCCGGTCAGACGCCAGCGGACAGGCAGAGCCAGACGACGTCTCCGTTGCGTTCCCTTGCCAAGCCTGCCGCCAGGGCGGACGGAACAGCGCCGGCATCCGCTTTCGGCACGACCGGCACCGCGCGTCCTTCCCTGCTCCGTCAGCAGACCGCCGAACCCCAGCGCCCGACGCTGCAGCCCGGTTCGGCCTTCCGGCCACAGGGGCAGACGGTTCCCGCGTTCCGGGCCACCTCGCCCTTTCGCAAGGATTTGCAGATTTCCGACGAGGAATTCGTGCTGCTGCGCGATTTCATCTATCTGCAATGCGGCATCTTTATTGCCGAAAACCGCAAATATCTTGTGGAAAACCGGCTCTCCAACCGGATCAAGGAACTGAACCTCAAAAGTTATAATGAATATTACAATTTTCTGCGTTTCGACGCCAATCGGCGCAAGGAGCTGAACAAACTCTTTGAGGTGGTCACCACCAATGAAACCAGTTTTTTCCGCAATCCACCGCAACTGGAGGTCTTCCAGAAGTCCGTGCTGGCTGAAACCCTGGAGCAATGCAGAAAGTCCGGCCAGAAGAAGCTGAGAATCTGGTCCGCCGGCTGTTCCACGGGCGAAGAGCCCTACACGCTGGCTATCATCCTGCATGAGGTGCTTAAGAGCGACATCCGCACTTGGGACATCAAGATCACGGCCAACGACCTTTCGGAAGCCGTGCTCGCCGCGGCCCGGCGCGGCGTGTACAATGAATACGCCCTGCGCACCACGCCCAAGGAAATTGTCTCCACCTACTTCGGGAAGGAAGGCAATCTTTACAAAGTGGACCCCATGCTCAAGCGGCTCATCTCCTTCGGGCAGATCAACTTGAGCGACAAGGAACAGCTCCGGCGGGTGGAGAAATCGCAGATCGTATTCTGCCGCAACGTCATCATCTACTTTGACGACGAAATGAAGCGGAAGGTCATCAATGCCTTTTACGATAATCTGGAACCCAGCGGCGCGCTGCTCATCGGCCATTCGGAATCGCTGCACAATATCAGCCGAGCGTTCCAGCTTGAGCATCACAAGGGTACAATCGTCTACCGCAAACTGGGTTGATGCTATGCCGTCATGGGCGCGAAAATTCTGGCCATAGCTAATCAGAAAGGTGGGGTGGGCAAAACCACTACATCCTTGACGCTGGGTAGCGCGCTGGCACGCCGCGGTAAAAAGATCCTGCTACTGGATCTTGACCCGCATGCCTGCGCTACGCTGCACGCCAAGATTTATCCGGAGGAACTGCGCACCAGCCTGTATGATATTTTTCTGGCGCGGGACGGCGCCTGGCCTGAAATCTGGCCGGAGCTCATCCGCCCGGCGGTCTTGCAGGGGATGGATATCGCGCCGGGAAGCATCCGTCTTTCGGAGCTGGAAGTGGATTTCCGGGAGCGCAGCGCCAAGGGCAGCGTACTGGCCCGCAGCTTATGCAGCCTCACGGACGGCTATGACTTTGTGGTGCTGGATTGTCCGCCGCATGTGGGCATTTTGCTGGTCAACGCCCTGGTGGCGGCCGACCTGCTGATTATCCCCATTCAGACGGATTTTCTGGCTCTGCACGGCCTTAAATTACTGTTTGACACATTGCACACGTTGAACAAGGTGCTGCCGACTCCCGTCCGTTATCGGGCGGTGCCCACCATGTATGATAAAAGGGCCAAGGCCTGCACCAGAGTGCTGGAATTGATGCGGCGCAAAATGGGACATGCCCTCTTCACAACAATCATCGGCGTGGACACGCATTTTCGCGAAGCCAGCGCCTTGGGCTGCACTATTTACGATATTAACGCGCAATCCAGGGGCGCGCTGAGTTATGACGCCCTGGCTGAGGAAGTGCTCGGTTTATGGTAAAGACGCCGGAAGAATATTTTTCCGACCAGTGCTTTGAGGCACTGGATTCTCGTTGCACGCACGACGGGTTGAGCGACGCTGAGCAGGCTTTCGTCCAGAAGTATCTCGGCAATGACGCTCTGGCCGGTCTGCCCGTGTTGGAACCGGACGCGGCGTTGCCGGTCGCCGGAGAGACAGCGGCGACGACGCAACAGCTTTCACTGAAGCAAAGGTTGCGCAACGAAGCCCGCGTTCAGATGGTTTCATTTTTTGTGCGGGAGCAGACCTTTCTGTTGCCCGTGACGGCCATTCAGGAAGTATTGCGGCATATGCCACTGGTCAGGCTACCCTTGGCCCCGCAGTTTGTGGCCGGGGTCGTTAACTTGCGCGGGCGCGTAACTCCCCTGCTCCATCTGGACGCCCTGCTCACCCTGGAGCGGGACTATCGCTACACGCCGCAGAGTTTCATCATTGTCTGCACCGCTGAACAAATGCAACTAGGTCTGATTATCGACAAAGTGCAAACTATGCATACTGTTGAACAAGATAAAATAACCTGGAATGCAGAAGTTCAGCTGGGCACCAGTGCGGATTTTTTATGCGGGATAGCCGATATAAATGATCATGTATGCGGCATTCTTGCTCCTGACATGATTGTGCAAAAACTTCTTGCAACCTGATATGCCGTGTTTTTGCATCATTACAAATAATTTTTTCAGAAAGACCTGCTTGCAAAAGTGACAAAGACTGACTAACGTGTCCAGATATATTCCGGAATCCATGACAGTCCCACATATGACGGACAGGAACGAATTATGCCTAAACACATTATGGTCGTTGATGACTCCAAGACCATCCGCAATCTGGTGGCTTTTGTGCTCAAGTCCGAAGGCTTCAAAGTCAGTACCGCCGAAGACGGGCTGGACGCCATTGAAAAGCTGTACAGCCTTGAGCCGGTGGATTTGATCGTCTCAGACGTCAATATGCCGCGTATGGACGGTTTCACCTTCATCAAGACCATTCGCACGCAGGACGCCTATAAGGATATCCCCATCATCGTGCTTTCCACCGAAGGCCAGGAACAGGACATCCAGACCGGCATGAGCCTGGGAGCCAACCTGTACATGGTTAAACCCGCCCAGCCGGAAAAAATGGTCCGGAACATAAAGATGCTTCTTGGCTAGCCGATAAGAAAAGCAGTATGTGCCCCACCTGGAGCACTTCTGCTCTTTCAGCCAAACGAAGGTATGGGTATGAGCCAGGAATTTTTTGATCCGGAACTTTTCGCGGATTTTATCGCTGAAGCCAAGGAACACCTCGAAACCATCGAGCCGAATCTGCTGGAGCTTGAAAAAACTCCGGACAACTTGGCCTTGCTCAACGATATTTTCCGGCCCATGCACTCTCTCAAGGGAGCTTCCGGCTTTCTGGGCTTGAACCGTATCAACCAGCTGGCTCACAAATCCGAAAATATCCTGGATGAACTGCGCAAAGGCAGCATGGTGGTGACCTCGGAGATCATGGATGTAATCCTGGCCTCCACGGACGCCCTGCGCCAGATGATCGACAATCTCGAAGTCACCAATGCCGAAGGCGATGTGGAAATCGAGCACATCATGGCGCAGATCGAAGCCATTATGGCCGGCGACAGCACGCCCCAACCGGAACCCGCCGCGCCGCAAGAGGCCGCGCCTCCGATGGGAGACGCTCCGCTTGCCGCCGAAGCTCTCGAACCGGTGGCGAAAGCCGAGGCATCGGCACAGTCTGCAGGAAGCCCGGCTGAAGACAATGACAGCCCGGGTCTGAGCACCAAGGAATGGGTCGCCGCTCTGCCCTGTCGCGAGTCCTACGCGCTTACCGCTTTTGGCGAAGGCCATCTCAAGGATTTCATCGACGAATCCTATGAAATTATCGCGAGCCTGAATGACGGGTTGCTGGAACTGGAAGAAAACCCCACCGGCCGGGACGATCTGGTCAACGATCTCTTCCGTTTTTTCCACAACATGAAGGGCAACAGCGGCATTATCGGCTACAATGAGCTCAATGCCCTGACCCATGAAGCCGAAACGCTGCTCAACAATGTGCGCCAGGGCAAAATCACGCCCAGCCATGAGCTTATTGACCTGCTCCTGCTGGTTGCGGACGTGATGGAAGGCCTGGTGCAAAAAATCGAGGTCGCCAGCGGCCAAGCCACGCCTTTCGACACCAGCCCGGTCATCAAACAGTTACAGCAGGTTCTGGCCGGGGGCGCTATTTCTCTGCCCGAAGAATTGCTGGCTGCCCAGAACGGGACGCCCGGCATGGCGGACAACGGCAGCGACACGCAGGACGAGGTCCCGGAAAAAGAGGCCGCGCCTGTGGAAGTGGTCAATCCCACCATTATTCCCGTAGGTTCCGAGGGCGACGACGCCGAAGTCTTTCGCGTGACGGTGCGCCAGCAGATCGAAATCATCCGCGCCGCCCTAGCAACGCTCCAAAAAGACGGCAGTCACAAGGAATCCATAGACGCTGTATACCGTTGTCTTGTCGCCGTCAGAAACGCCTGCAGCTTTGTGGGCCAGACGGAAATCAAGGTCTACGCTGAACGCACGGCGGGCATCGTGGATCAGGGCCGCATCAGCGGCATTGATTTCGGACTGATGGTTGACCTGCTGAGCCAGGAAGTAAGCATTATCGACGATATGGTGCAAAAGGCGCTGGACGAAGGTAAAATCGGCCCTGACGTGGGTTCATCCGCCCAGGCTCCCGAAACCTCTTCCGCACCCGAGGTTTCTTCCAAGACTCCCGAAGCCCGGGCGACTTCCGCCGCAACGGCACCACCCAAGCCGGAGGCGGCCAAGCAGCAATCCGCTCCCTCGCCTGCCGGGGAAGTCAAAACCGAGCCCACGCCTAAAACTTCGGCGCGACCAAACCCATCAGCTCCCTCCGCTCCGGCCCCAGCCGCCCAAACGGCTCCCGCCCCCGCGTCGGCCGCCGCCAAGCCCAAACCCATGACTTCCGCCGCAAAGGCAGCGTCGGCTGCCGCTCCGGCGGGTGAAGCGCACAAGAGTTCCTCCACTATCCGCGTAGATCACGAGCGCCTTGATCATTTGATGAATCTGATCGGCGAGCTGATCATCAACCGCAACCGTTACACCCTTATTGCCCGCTCCCTTGAAGGCGGCGGCGAGAACGTGAATATTTCGGAAGTGGCCCAGAGCCTTTCGGAAACCACCTACGCCATGGCCCGTATTTCCGACGATTTGCAGGACACCATCATGAAAGTCCGCATGGTGCCCGTTTCTTCGGTCTTTTCGCGCTTCCCCCGCCTGGTCCGCGACCTTTCGCGCAAAAGCGGCAAGGAAGTCGATCTGATCATGGAAGGCGAAGAAACGGAACTGGACAAGAGCGTGGTGGAGGTTATCGGCGATCCCCTGGTGCATCTGATCCGCAACTCCGTGGACCACGGCATTGAATCGGAAGACGTGCGAGTTGCTGCGGGCAAGGCGCCCAAGGGCAAGGTCACCCTGCGCGCCTTTCACAAGGGCAATTCCGTCGCCATTGAGATTGAAGACGACGGCAAGGGCATTGACCCGGATAAAATGCGCGAAGTGGCTATCCGCAAGGGCGTCATCACGCCCGAGGAAGCGGCGCAGCTGGATGACCGTGAGGCCATGGAACTGATTTTCGCGCCGGGCTTCTCCTCCGCCGAAAAAATCACGGATATTTCCGGGCGCGGCGTGGGCATGGACGTGGTGCGCACCAACATCAAAAATCTCAAAGGCAGCGTCAACACCTATTCCGAAGTGGGCAAGGGCACGCGCTTCACCTTGAGCCTGCCGTTGACCCTGGCGATCATCGACGCTCTGATGGTCAATGTGTCCGGCCAGATGTACGCCATTCCGCTGGACGCCGTGTCGGAAACCACCAAGATTGAATTTGAACGTCTCACCGACGTCAAGGGACGTAAGGCCGTCACCCTGCGCGGCGAAGTGCTGGGCATTGTGGAACTTTCGGAAATGCTCGGCCTGCCGCGTACCGACCCTCTGCCCGATGTCCTGTCCGTGGTGGTCATCCATGATAATGAACGCCGTCTGGGTCTGGTCGTGGATCAACTTCTGGAACGCCAGGAAATCGTCATCAAGCCCCTGGGTGCGTATCTTGGCGATCTCAAAGGCATTTCCGGGGCCACTATCATGGGCGACGGCTCCGTGATTCTGATCCTTGACCCGCATGAGATCTACCTCATGTCCACCTCCAAGGCCGTGAGTATGGGGCCTGGCGGAGACCAGGGCAAACAGCAGCAACAATTTGCCGCCACGGCAAAGCAATAACAATGAAGGGGAGCTCAAGCTCCCCTTTTCATCTGTCGCCCCTCTCATTCCTCCCCTGCGGCAGCAGAAATTCGAGCCGCTCGCGCATAGCATGACAGGCGCGGGTGCTTACACGTTTTTCCATGATCGCCGGACGCGAACAAGCCAACCACCTTCCTAAAGAAAAGAGGCCCGGACCCCACAGGATCCAGGCCTCTTTCAGTATATTTCTTTTTTAGAAAAGGTTAACTTTGAAAGTCAATTTGCTCTAAGGTTAGGCATTCAGCTCGCGGGAGATCTCCAACGCCTTGGCCTGCTCATCGAAGTTCTCAAAACCAGACTGATGCAGGGCATCCAGCACGGTATCGTCCCAATTCCAGGTGGCGTAGATCACCGGCTTGTGGAAGGTGGAACGGAAACTCTGCAACTCGGCGCGGTAGAAGCCTTCCTTCGGCGTGTCCAGATGCTCGCGCAACTGTTCATGCCGCCGCTGCAGCTCGCCTTCGTACCATTCCTGAATGTCCTGCGGTTCCGTGTATTTCTTGAGAATATGCCCGTAACCGGCGGTTTCCATAAGCTCCGCCAGCCGCTTATGGTGCTGCTGTCCAAGCCATTTGCCGAGCTGGGAAGTGGGGATGTTTTCCTTTTCCACAGCCGCGATGTCAAAGACGGTCTGGTAATAGGTGTCCGGCACCACCGAGGCCGAGGTAATCCCGGCAATAGCCACCAAGCCGCGCAGAATGACGCTGTTGGAAACGCCCTGACCGCAGAAGCCCACCTTCTTGCCGTACTTCTGGCCGGTAAAGATGCTGACCAGGATGGCCCAGACCACCGCCGGGTCCTCTTCATCATAAATATGGGCAAGGCGCGCGTTGTCACGGTCCGTGGCCAGCACCATCTGGGTCATGTCGTTGGAGCCGATGGAGAAGCCGTCAAACTCGCTGACGAACTGCTTCGCCAGAATGGCGTTGGAGGGCAGTTCGGACATGAGGATGATCTTCAGGCCGTCGTGGCCGCTCTTGAGCTTGTGCACCTGATCCAGATAGCAGCGCATGGAGCGGGCTTCCTCAAGGGTACGCACAAAGGGCAGCATCATACGCAGATTGTTGCCGCCGTAAACGCCGCGCGCCAACTTGAAGGCCTCTATTTCCCAGTCATGGATATTCCGCGAAACGCCACGATAACCCAGCATGGGATTGGCTTCCTGATGCTCGAAAAGATTGCCGCCCAGAAGGTTGCGGTATTCGTTGCTCTTGAAGTCCGTGGTGCGGTAGGTAATGGGTTTGCCGTAGAAGGCCATGGCAAAAAGGGCCAGATTCTGGGCCAGGGTCTGGACATAGTGCTCCTTGCCGGTGCGGAAACCGCGCGCCTTGATAAGGCCGCGGATTTTTTCCGGCAGGTTGCGCACATCGTCCATTTCCTTTTTAAGCCCGGTACGCAGGCCAATCTCCTCGCGCAGATGGAGGATGTTTTCCAGCAGCTTGACCACAGCGGGCAGATCCTGAATCCGCTGCACATGCGCTTCCACGCTGGCTTCGATTTCAGCAGCGCGCTTGGCTGATTCCGGATCAGCGGACGGCAGCAGGGCCAGCTCGTCGTCGTAGCCCATGATGATCCGCACATGATCCGCCAGATCGGGCGAAGTCTTCAGCACCTCGATACGGCGCGAGGCCATCTCCATGTGCTGGTCAATCTTGTGGTCCAGCTCGCGCATTTTGCGATGCTGCAGCAGGACTTCCTCGGCGCTCAGGCTCTTGTCGGCATCGGCCAGAGCGCTGACCTCAGCGGACAGGCCGGTGATTTCACCCACGTATTCGCGCAGATTGAAATTAAAGACAATCAGACCGGCGGCCATCTGCTCGCGCAACACCTTGGAAAGACGATTCTCCAGCTCCTTGACCTTGGCCTGGACAACTCCGTCCAGTTCGCCGTTGTCAAAGGCTTCCAGAGCCTGGGGATGGATGCTGATGTTGCCCAGCATGAATTCCGCCCGCAACAGACCCACTTCAAACTGGGGATGGTTGCGCAGACGCGAAAGGAAGAGCGCCTGGCCCACGTCGGCCAGCACTAAGCCCACTTTGGTCTTTGTAGGCGGCAGTTTCGCCACATCCATTTCGCCGCCCACCTGATGCAGGGGCAGCAAGCCGCGGTAGACCCGCCCTCGCGTACCGTCCACGGTCACTTCCGCGCCGTCCAGGGCGCGCAGCACGTCCACCCGCTGAATGCCGATGACCGCCGCTATGCCCAGTTCGCGCGACGTGATGGCGGCATGGCTGGTGTCGCCGCCCACGTCCGCCATGATGGCGGAGGCCACGCGCATACCCGGCACCATGTCCGGATCTGTGCGTTCAGCGGCCAGCACGTCGCCCTTGGCAATCTTATTCAGCTCAAGGGCGGAGCGCAGAAAACGCACCGTGCCCTGACCCGCCCCGCGTGAAGCGCCGTTGCCCTCCACCAGAATTTCCGCTTCGGCCGCAGCCTTGGCGTCCACCTCGCGGCGACGCATGAAAATGGTGGTGGGATGCAGTTCCAGATCTTCGTTCCAGCGGGTTTCAGGCCGGGCCTGCACGAACCAGAGCTTGTCGTTGGCGTCGATACAGAATTCCGTATCCATAATCATGCCGCCGTAGGCCTTGCTCACGGCGCGCACGCCCTTGGCAACCCGTTCAGCCTGGCTCAGAGACAAAGCCCAGCGCAGGGCTTCCAGCTCGGGCACGGGCACTTCGCGCGTGCCGCCCTTTTCGTCATAGACGATTTTCATATCCTTGCAGCCCATCTGGCGGATAACCACCTCGCTGCCGTCGTCGCGCTGGAAGACATAGAGCTTGTCAGGCGTCACCTTGCCGCCCACCACGGCCTCGCCGAGGCCATAGCTGGCGTCGATGCTCACCAGATCCTTGCGATCCGTGCCCCGGCAGCCTGTGGCCGTATCGGCGGAAAAGGCCGTGCCAGAAATCACGGGATTGATCATCTGCATCATGCAGACGGAGAGAGACGTATGTTCAATGGCCCATTCCTGTTTTGCCATTTCGGCAATGGATTCGTCGCCGGTTTCTTCGGCACGGGCCAGAGCGTCCAGGATGGCTTCTCGCCGGTAGGTCATGGAGCGCAGATTGTAAGCAGAGGAACAGTCCCAGTGATAGGCTTCCACCACCTTATCCGCGCCTACCATGTTCAGATAAGTATCTTGCAGACCGGCAAAAGCTTTTTTGCGCGAATCTTCGCCGGCGGCGGAAGAACGCACGGCCACAGGGGTCATGTCGTCGCCGTTTTCCTCACAGATGGCTTTATAGGCCCCGCGTACGGCCTCATCCACTTCAGCGGGCATATCCACGGAAAGAATGGCGGCCTGCACCATCACCGAGCGCTTGCGCAGCTGGTCGATACCCTCAGGAGACGTGGCAAAACCTTCCACAATATTATTGATAAAGGTTCGCAATTTGGTATGCGACTGCTCTCCCTCGGCCTTAGCGGCGTCATGGCTCTGCTTGCCCAACTGGCGTACAAATTTTTGCAGGAAATCGGGATCCTGATTTATTTCCGGATCGTTCCAGTCAATGCGACCATACTCTTTATCCACCACAGAGCGCACTACACGGCCATTGACCTTGGTTTCATCCAGCAGACGATGAAAGGCCAGCGAAGAGACCGCACGAAAATGCGGCGCCTGAATGCCCTCAATCTGGCTGATCAGGGCCGTATTATAGTTCTTGCCGCCGACAAGCAATTCCGCCTCGGGCCCGAGCTTCACGATGTCCGCGCCGGTCAGCACTAGCTTCTTCTGAATCAATTCGGCAGAATTGGTTTTGGGCTTGGCCTGCGCTGTTTTAGCGGCGGGACTTTTAGCCATGATTTCCTCCGGTATGACGGGAAAGAAAAAGCGCTCTTCTATGCGACATATACCAGTAATGCAAAACTGTCCATAGCTTCCTAACCCACGCGAGAACCGCAGTAGGGACAGAATGCCGCGTTTTCCATGGGAATGGGCTGTCCGCAGGCTTCATTGCTGCACATGCGCGGCACCGGCCCGAGTTCCACGATCAGTTCGCCTTCGCGCACAGAAACCATCTGCTTGCTTTCCTTGAAGTCGGCGGTCTTGAGCACGCGTTTGACGATGCCGTCCACCGGGGCCAGCACAGCCTTTTCCTGCTTCATGATCGAGACATTGAAGAGTTCTTCGCCGGCCTTTACCACCTCGCCGGGATGGACGTACATGACCCACAGGTCGCCGTTGCTGGGCGCGGCCACATGGTATCGGTTGGAGGGATCGGCCATCAGCGTGCCCTTGCCCTTCTGGGCGGAGGGCTGGCTGACCTGCACTTCGCAGCTCATGAATTCCGAATCCAGCACGTAGCGGCAGATGGAAATGCCCGCTTCGTTGGGACGGGAAATGCTCAGCAGAGCCAGATGGTGCGGCTTGCCGCTGGTATCGTTGAAATAGAGATCCTGTCCCACTTTCAGCCCTTCGAACCAGACATGCAGCGGCAGATTGTTGGGATCGCCGAACTTGGCCTTGAACTGGACTGTTTTCAGAGCGTCGGCCGGATGGTTGAGGTAGAGCACAAACTCTTCTTCATTGGGCCGCCGCTTGAGAATTTCGGTGCAGGCCTTTTCCTCCGCGGCCAGATTGGCGTCCGGCAGCGTTTCCAGAGGCGAGTTTTCGGTGCGCCTGGCAATGGCGGACTTCCAATCGGAACCAAAGGCGCTTTCATATACCCAGTTCGCCGGGAACCCCAGAGGCAGTTTACCGAATTTGCCCAGCAGCAGATTGCGGAAGGCGTCGTTGCAGTCCTGGTAGATAGAAAGCCGGGCCTTGTGCATTTCCGGCGAGAGTTCCGCCTCGGGGGTGCGGGTCACTTCGCCCAGCACTTCGAGAAGAAAGCGCACTTCTTCCTCGCCGCCGCGCTTCCAGGCCCCGGTGACGGCCAGAAAAGCCGTATTCCAGGTGATCTGCGAACCGGGCGTCACATCATGATAGCGCACGATCTGGCGGGTGCCTTCCAGGAATTTGAGCATATAGGGCAGCAGATGGATGTAGCCCTGCTTCATGGCCCCTTCCTGCGAGGAGGATGTGGCCCCGCCGGGCATGCCGTGCAGGGTGACGTCATAGTCGATGCCCTGGAAATAGGGCGCGCAGTAACGGTCATAGTAGGGCATGATCTGCTTGCAGACGAAGTTGGCGTCGCGGAGGGCATTTTTGTTCAAGTGGCACTGGAGGCCCAGTTCGTCCTCAAGATATGCCATGGTGGAGAGCACGTCGCCCTGCCCGTAGGAACGCACCGCCGCGCCCAGGCCCACGTCGAGGATGTGGGCTCCGGCCTTGGCCGCCGCGCCGCAGGCCGGTACGAAAAGACCGTCCGTGTAATGGCGATGGTAATGCAGAACCAGTTCCGGCCAGGCCTTGCGCAGGGCGCCGACCAAAGCGGTCATGAAGCGCGGCGGGCAGACGCCGCCCATATCCTTGAGCCCCAGGATGATATGGCGTGAAGCCTCCTTGGGGTCCACGCCCATGACGTCGCCCACCATGCGCAGAATTGCTTCGGTGACGTTGAGGTAATGGGCCACGTCAAAACCCTTGGCCCAGGACATGGACAAAGCGGGCTGGAAGATGACGTCCTTGCGGGACATGACCACTTCAGCGATGGGCCGCATGTTTTCAACATGGTTGAGGAAGTCGAAACAGCGCACCACCTGGTAGTAATCGCAGATCATTTCCCCGGTCTTGCGCATCAGGTTGCGCGGCTGGGGCGTATAGCCCAGCACGTTGGTGGAGCGCACCAGCAGCTGCTTGAGCGTCTTGGGGGCGAAGCTGTTCCACTCGCGGGCTTCGGTGAAGGGATAGGTCATATTGGCCATCATGGCCACATGGAAGTGAGCGCCGCCGCCATTCTCAATGGAGAAATAGCCCACATTGTCCAGGTAAGGACCGATGAGCCTGTCCTCGGCCAAGCGGAAGCGGTTGCCGGAATTGGACTGGGTGAAGTCGCGCGGCGTGGTGTCCGTAAAGTGCACGTAGCCGGAATCACGAATGAAATCCAGGGTCGCCAGCCTGTCGCCCTGCGGGTAGGGCGAGGGCTGTCGCCGGGCGGCCGTGCTGATGGTCGGCAGCACCGGCTCGAAGGGGCCGAGACAGGGCGTGGTGGCAGAACGGTATTCCCCGAGCTGCACATAGGGATTGAAGCCCTTGGCCGAAATTTCAGCCACCAGCCGGGCCAGGCGCTCCCCTTCCGGGGCCAGATCCGTATAGAGCATCAGCTCGGGATGGTCGGCGATGAAATTGGTATTGATGTCGCCCTTGCGGAACAAAGGATTCTTGATGACCTTGCGGAAGAAAGGAATCGTAGTCTTGATGCCGCCGATGACGTATTCGCCCAGAGCGCGGTCCATGATGCCCAGGGTCTTTTCCCAGTCATGGGCGTAGGCGATCAGGAGCGCGCCCGCGGAATCATAGTTGGCCGGGAACTCATAGCCAGCGCTGATATTGGAGTCCAGGCGCACACCCAGGCCGCCGGGCGAAACATAACGCGAGATCAGGCCGGAGTTGGGCGCGAAGTTGTCCTGCGGATTTTCGCAATTGATACGCACCTGCATGGCGCAGTAGGAAGGTCGCAGGTTTTCCTCGCGGTAGCGCAGCTCGGCGCCGAAAGCCACGGCGATCTGCTCTTCCACCAGGTCGATGCCGTAGCGGCACTCGGTGATGCCGTGTTCCACCTGCAGACGGGTATTCACTTCAATCAGATACGGCGTACCCTCGGCCGTAACCAGAAATTCCACCGTGGCCAGAGAATGGTATCCCACGGCGCGCACCAGGCGGCGGGAATAATCCTTGAGGCGCTCACGCAGCTCGCGGGTTACACCCGGCCAAGGCGAAGGCGTGATTTCGATCAGCTTCTGATGGTTGCGCTGCACGGTGCAGTCGCGTTCATCAAAGGCGAAGACATTGCCGTACATGTCGGCGATGACCTGGATTTCAATGTGGCGCACGCCGCTCAGAAATTTTTCCACAAAAAGACGCGGGTTGCCGAACGAGGCCTGGGCCATGGAAGAGGCCTTGAAAAAGGCGTCTTCCAGCTCGGCTTCGTTATGAATGGCGAAAATGCCCCGGCCGCCGCCGCCGCCCTCGGCCTTGAGCATGATGGGCAGGCCGATCTCGCTGATCAGACGGCGGGCCGTGGAAATATCCACCGCTCCGTCGGAACCGGGCACCACGGGAATGCCCAGTTTACGGGCCACCTCGCGCGCCTGGACCTTGTTGCCCAAGAGGTTCATGGCCTCGGCCGTGGCGCCGATAAAGGTAATACCGGCTTCCTTGCAGCGTTGAGGAAAGCGCGTGTCCTCGGAGGCGAAGCCCCAGCCGGGATGGATGCCCACCACGCCGCGCTGCTTGGCCATGTCGATGATTCTGTCGATGTCCAGATACGCGCGCGGCTCGCTGCCCAGCAGCACCAACTCCTGGGCCGTTGAGGCGGCAGGAGCGGTCTTGTCCACGTCTGTGGCGGTCATGGCCGCCACCGCGTCAAAGCGCTCCCGGATGGAACGGCAAATGCGCCGGGCCGGAATGCCCCGGTTCGCCACCAGAATGACCTTGCCCTTCAGAAAATCCTGCACTTCCGCGAATGTCTTGTTGGCCATGCCTTTTCAGCCCTTTATGATAATCTTTCGGAAAGCCGGAGGCTTCCGCTTAACCATTCCTCGCAGCGGCCGTTGCGCAACAGGCGCAGCCCCCCCGCCGGGGTCAGACCTTCCAGTCTGCCGCGGACGCTACGACCTCCGTCGATCAGCTCCACGTCCCTGCCGCGCCAGAGCAGCAATTGTTCAGCCCGTGTTTTCCACTGCTCGGAAAGAGAGTGGCCGTTGTTATATGCCGAATGCACATGCTTTACAAGCCGCTGCCACAGTTCTTCGGCCAGAGGCGCTGGACGTCCCGGAACAGGGTGCCGGTCCAAGCTGGCGGCGCGCAGGGCCGCGTCGGCTCGCAACGCATTGTCGGGCGGCGCAAAGGACACATTGACGCCGATGCCGGCCAGCAGCACGCCGCCCCGCTCTTCCAACAGAATGCCAGCCAGCTTGCGGGGGCCATCAGGCAGGGAGAGCACCAGGTCATTAGGCCATTTGAGCAGCACGGGCCAGCCTTCGGCGCGCAGGGCGCAGGCCAGCAGCAGGCCCATGGCCGGGGCCGCGGCCGTGCCGTCAAAGGGCGGCAGCGAGGGCAGACGCAGGGCGGCATAGATATTGCCCGGCGGCGATACCCAGTGCCGCCGCAACTGCCCGCGTCCCGACGTCTGGCTGACGGCTTGGACGCTGTCCCAGACGTCCAGCCACCCGCGCCCGGACAACAAAAAAGCCACGTCCAGGCTGGACGAGACCTCACCGAAACGCCAGACAAAAGGCAGCCGGACAGAGCCGCCGCCGTTCGCGGCGGGCACGGAGGCGCTTTCCCCGCGCTCCGGGCTGTGGCATACTGAACTCATGGAACTTTACCTCGTGGGCGGGGCCGTGCGCGACCTCTTGCTGGGCCGCGTGCCCGTTGAGCTGGATTTCGCTTTTTCCGGCGACATGGCCGATTTTCTGGCCGCCCATCCTGACGCCCGGCCGGTGGGCAAAAGCGTGCGTGTCTGCCTCTGGCGCGGCCGGGAATGCATGCCCCTGCGCGGCGGCAGCCTGGAAGCGGACCTTCTGGCCAGGGATCTCACCGTCAATGCCATGGCTCTGGACAGCCGCGGCCTGTTGCGCTTCCATCCCGAGGCCCTGGCCGATCTGCGCGCCCGCCGCCTGCGGCCCGCCTCGTCCACGGCCTTGGCCGACGACCCAGCGCGGGTCTTCCGTCTGGCCCGCTTCGCGGCCCAGTGGCCGGACTGGCAAGTGGACGACGCTGCCTACGGACAGATGCGCGCCCTGCCCGCCGCCACTCTGGCGCCCATCCCGGCGGAACGGGTCTGCCGCGAACTGCGCAAAGCCTTGGCCGCGCCCGCACCCGCGCGTTTTTTTGAGATCCTGGCAAAGGGAAACGCGCTGTCTCCCTGGTTCACGGAGCTGGAGGCCGCCCGCGATATTCCGGCCGGACCGGCGCGCTGGCATAAAAATTCCGTCCTGGGCCATACGCTGCGGATCATGAATCTCACCGCAGGCGACGCCTTGGCCGCCTGGATGGCGATGTGCCATGACCTGGGCAAAGTCAGCACGGACCCGTCCCTGCTCCCGCACCATTACGGCCACGAGCGACGCGGCGTCGCTCCGGCACTGGCCCTGGCCGAGCGCCTGCGC